>Ga0105358_10001327_pt1 | contig 13135 bp, 9 predicted proteins | sample GOMGulsemesocosm_5_FD_83509 | JGI IMG/M metagenome (GOLD analysis project Ga0105358, IMG submission 83509) | Methane-oxidizing microbial communities from mesocosms in the Gulf of Mexico - GOM15C Gulf of Mexico | ecosystem: Environmental > Aquatic > Marine > Cold seeps | place: Gulf of Mexico...
ACTAAACCGATAAGAACCCAACTCGCAAGAAAGATCGTTTCTCCCACCATAAGCGCAACTGGAAGAAATCCAACATCTATGAGAGACTTTAATGATGTTTTCACACCGAGCGCAGCAATTGCAGTTACCAAACACCAACTTGATATGTTAATTAAAGGCGCTTTAACCATTTCTGGTGCCCAGCCAAAGCTATTGAGCATAACTAAGACGCAAAACCCAATAACAAATAAAGGGATCGGTAATTTGCTTTTTTCATGCAGTGACTCTTCATTTTGTTTACGGCTGCGCATACGAAAAGCAAAACCCAATACAAAAACCACAGGAACCAGAAGTGAAACACGAAAAAGCTTCATGATTGTTGCCACGTCTCCTGTTGTATCTGACAAGCTATAGCCCGCACCAACAACCTGTGCCACATCATGAATGGTCCCTCCTAAAAACAGGCCTGCTGCTTCAGGTGACAAATTAAATGCGGTACTCAAAATTGGGTAAACCACCATAGCGATGGTGGATAAAGTTGTTACCGTTAAAACGACAAAAATTGTATTGCGCTCGAGTTCTTTATCTTTCGGCATGATCGAAGAAATGGCAAGAGCTGCCGATGCACCGCAAATCCCGACTGAACCACCGCTTAAAACACCAAATTTCCCCGTACACCCCAGTAACCGTGAAGACACAAAACCGATGAAAATGGTCAGAAAAACACCACTCGCCACCCATAAAACCGGCATCCAACCTAAATCAACAACTTGATCAACCGTTATTCGCAACCCGAGTAGTGCCACACCTGTCCTGAGCACGATTTTAGCACCAGATTCAACACCGGGCCGACAGGCTTCATCCTCCATTAAAAAATGTAATGCCATACCCAACAGCAGGGCAAAAAGCATTTGAGGCGCACCATAATGTTCTGCCAAAAATTGAGCTGCGGCAGCGACAATTAAGCAGATACTTAAGCCAGGAACCACACTTTTAATTTTTTTGGTAAATGTTTGCGAAGCATGCTTCATCATTATACAATATCCGTTCAAAAATACAGGGAGGCCAAAACAAAAGGCACACCCCGCATCCTTAATATTATTAAATATTCAAACATGCCTTGTTGCGATGTGGCACAAGACATGTTTGAAATATCACATGGCTTATTCGACTTGACGAAGAACCGCTGATGTTATTTCAAACATCTGATCGATTTCCTCTTTTTTCACAATCAAGGGAGGGGAATAAGCCAAAGTATCACCCGCGACACGAACCATAAGCCCTTTATCCCAACAGCCTTTCATAACATCAAAAGCACGCGCACCCGGTGCCCCGGGACGAGGGGACAATTCAATAGCTGCCACCATGCCAATCGTCCTAATATCTATGATGTGCTTCTCGCCTTTTAAGGCATGGGCAACATCAGCAATATAGGGAGATAAATCACGTGTTCGTTTAAACATATCCTCTTCTTCATAAGCATCTAATGCGGCAAGTGCAGCTGCAGATGCCATAGGGTTGCCTGAATATGTATACCCATGAAATAGCTCTATAGGCGCATCGGCATTTTCAACCATTGTTTCATAAATATTATCTTTAACAGCAACGCCGCCCATAGGGACAACGCCACTTGTCAAACCTTTTGCTATAGTGATCATATCTGGTTCCACACCGAAATATTCCGATGCCGTCATATGACCTAGGCGACCAAACGCTGTAATCACTTCATCAAAAATCAACAAAATATCATGCTTATCACATAATTCTCTTAACCGTTTCAGATACCCCTTAGGCGGTGCGAGAACACCTGTTGATCCTGCAAAAGGTTCAACGATAACAGCTGCAATCGTAGAGGCATCATGTAAAGCTACCAGTTTTTCAAGGTCATCGGCCAATTCACACCCATGTTCAACCTCTCCACGGGTGTAACTGTTTTTTGCGGGGTTATGGGTATGGGGTAAATGATCAACACCATTAAGCAGAGAACCAAAATACATACGGTTCTTAACAATCCCCCCAACTGAAATCCCACCAAACCCGACACCATGGTAACCGCGTTCACGGCCAATCAAGCGTGTTTTAGAACCTTTCCCCCGTGAACGTTGATAAGCCAAGGCAATTTTCAAGGCCGTATCAACAGCTTCAGATCCAGAATTCGTATAGAAAAAATGGTTAATATTTTCTGGAAAACGTTCCGCCAGACGATTGGACAATTCAAACGCTGCGGGATGACCAAAGTGAAAGGTTGGTGCATAATCAAGCGTTCTCACCGCCTTGGTCACAGCTTCAACAATTTTAGGGTGGCTATGGCCTGCATTTGCACACCATAACCCCGCAGCCCCATCTAGAATATCGCGACCATCATTACTTTTGTAATACATTCCTTCAGCAGAAACGATCATTCGAGGGTTTTCTTTAAATTCTCGATTAGACGTAAAAGGCATCCAGAAATTATCTAAATTATTAGGTCTCATTACCCCGCTCCTTAGCTATGTGTTTCACTACCAGAATGAAAATTAAAGACAGCACCTTCTTTAATGCCTGAGGGCCAACGCTCTGTAGTGGTTTTCAAACGTGTATTGAAGCGAACACCTTCCATCCCATGAATAGAATGATCTCCAAACAAAGATCGTTTCCAACCACCAAACGAATGATAAGCAACAGGAACAGGAATAGGCACATTAATACCAACCATGCCAATTCTTACACGAGAAGAAAAATCACGTGCCGTATCGCCATCACGCGTAAAAATAGACGTTCCATTGCCATATTCATGAGAATTGATCATTTCAAGAGCATCTTCGTAACTTTCGCTACGTACAACGGCGAGGACGGGGCCAAAAATTTCGTCTTTGTAAATTGCCATATCTTTGGAAACGTTATCAAATAAGCAGCCACCAACAAAATAGCCGTTTTCATGATCTTTAACTTGTAAGTTACGCCCATCAACAACCAATTTTGCACCCGCTTCAATACCTTGGTCAATATAGCTATGAATACGGTCAAAACTTTCACGTGTGATAACAGGCCCCATGTCTGATTCAGGATCTGTATAGGGGGCAATTTTCAAAGCTTCAACCCGAGGCGTTAAAGCCGCAATCAAACGATCTGCTGTCTCAGCACCAACAGGAACGGCAACTGAGATCGCCATGCAACGTTCGCCAGCTGAACCATAAGCTGATCCCATTAACGCATCCGCCACTTGATCCATATCTGCATCTGGCATAACAACAAGGTGGTTTTTTGCGCCACATAATGCTTGCACACGTTTACCATTATTGGTGCCACGCGAATAAATGTAATGCCCAATTGCGGTTGAACCAACAAAGCTGACAGCTTCAACCAATGGATTGTCCAGCAACGCATCCACGGCTTCTTTATCACCATTTACGACATTGAAAACACCTTTCGGTAAACCCGCTTCATGCAACAATTCAGCAATGCGCATAACAACAGATGGATCTCTTTCAGAAGGTTTTAGGATAAAGCTATTTCCACAAGCCAAAGAAACAGGATACATCCATAAAGGAACCATCGCCGGAAAATTAAAAGGCGTAATACCCGCAACGACACCCAATGGTTCACGAATAGAATATGTATCGACACCCTGTGCAACTTGTTTGGAAAATTCACCTTTTAAAAGATGAGGGATTCCACAGGTAAATTCGATCACTTCGATCCCGCGATCCACTTCCCCTTTTGCATCAGAAATAGTTTTCCCATGTTCCGAAGAAAGGAGTACAGCAAGTTCTTCGATATTTTGACGCAGTAAGTCACGAAAGTTAAACATGATTTGCGCACGTTTGGCAGGTGGTGTAGAAGCCCAGCCTTGAAAAGCTTTATGGGCAACATCAACGACATTATCGACATCTTCTTTTGATGCTAAGCTGACTTCACCTGTCACAGTCCCTGTCGCAGGGTTATAGATTTCTTTCTTTTTTTTGCTGGCACCAGGCCAAGCGGTACCGTTCACAAAATGTGTTACGTTTTTCATATTAGAAGTCCTTATATTTTTTTAAATAGTATTCACAAAAGTTTTTGTCGGATCACCCTGTATCGTCATGTCCTCTTAAACGTTCAGATCGTCGTCTTAAAAATTCCAAAGTGACCAGAAAAGCGACTGAAACTAAAATTAGTAATGTGGCGACAGCCAGAATTGTTGGATTAATTTGTTCTCGTAAACCTGAAAACATCTGGCGTGGTATTGTACGTTGGCCTGGTCCTGCTAGAAAAAGAACCAAAACGACTTCATCAAATGACGTTACAAAAGCAAACATCGCACCAGAGATAACCCCCGGACGGATCATAGGGACCACGACATCGAAAAATGTCTTAAGCGGAGATGCGCCCATGCTAAGCCCGGCAAAATAAAGTGAGCGATCAAAGCTACTAAGCGTTGCCGTGACAGTGATAATAACAAAAGGGATCCCAAGTACCGCATGGGCAATAATCAAACCGACGTAAGTACCGGCAAGACTAAATTTTGCATAAAAGAAGAACATACCCGCTGCAATGATGATTAAAGGAATAATCATGGGCGACAGCAATAATGCCATGATCAGTCGCTTATATGGCATATTTCGATTTGATAAACCAACGGCAGCTAATGTCCCCAAAACAGTTGCTAAAATTGTGGCAAAAATACCAATAATAACACTATTTTTAATGGCCAAAAGCCAATTGGGGTTTGTCACCATTTCTTCATACCAACGCAACGAATAGGCATCAGGATCAAGGGCAACCATACCAGCCGAAAAGGTAAAATAAGGTTCCGCATTAAAGGATAACGGCATGATCACTACAATTGGTACGATAAGAAAGAAAAGTACGCTATAGGCAGTTGAGTTCAATAGGTAATGACCCATTTTATGCCATATGGTGTAATAGTCAGGAAATTTCTGTTTCATGATCAGGTTACCCAAGTTTGATATTGCTGGCGCCGACAAAACGGTCATAGAGCCAATAAAGTGTCAGGATTAAAATCAGAAGAAGGGTTCCCAAAGCTGCAGCCAATCCCCAATTGTTTGATTGCTGCATATGGAAAGCAATGATATTTGAAATCATTTGACCGTCTGTGCCACCGACAAGAGCAGGCGTAATGTAATAACCAACTGAAATGATGAAAACCAATAGCGCCCCTGCCGATAATCCAGGTAACGTATTTGGCAAATAGACTTGAAAAAATGCAGGAATAGGGCGTGCACCCATGGATAAAGCGGCGCGTAAATAGCTAGGGTCTATGCCTTTCATGACACTATATAAAGGTAAAATCATGAAGGGTAATAAGATATGTGTCATCGCAACAATTGTTGAAAATTCGGTATAGAGCATATCTAAGGGTTCAGAGGTTATACCGACCCCCATCAAAAATGAATTCACAACGCCATTTGTTTGTAATAACGCAATCCAAGACGTGGTTCTGACCAAAAGGGATGTCCAAAAAGGCAGCAGAACAAAAACCATCAACATATTAGATTTTTTAGCTGGTGCATTTGCGAGGAAATACGCCAAGGGGTACCCGAGTATTAAGCATGATAATGTAATGATAAGCGCAAGCCGTAATGTCTTGCTATAAAGCTGCAAATAAATTTTGGCTGATTCACGAACTTGAAGGTCACCATCGTAATTTCTTTCCAAATCCAATGCGGTTAAATAATTCGTATCCACATAAACCTTTCCAGATTTTTGAAGCGCCAACCAAATTTCAGGTGAGTTCCATTTTTTATGGGCTTTTAACAATATATTGGAACCATTAGCCTTTAAATCAGCATCACTGATCGAACGTAATTTGCGTGCTGTTGACTTTACGACACTAGAAGTTCCCGGCATATTTCGATTTATTTCTTCAGCAAGCTTCCCAGATTTCCTGTTTTTTGCCAAACGTTTCAGATCAATCGCAAACCGAGTTAGAAGGGCTTCATTTGGAAGACCTTTTCTATCCCATGTTTCTAATTCTTGAATTGTATCAGGAAGCAAATCGGCCACAACAGGATTGTAAAATCCACGGTGGAGCATTGTGCCAATTGGGGCAACAAACGCAAATGCCAAAAAGATCAATAAAGGAAGGACTAAAAGAAAAGCAATCATTCTATGACGCCTGACTTCACGGCGCGCGTGATTGCTTTCTTCTTTAGTCAAAGAGAGAGAGTTGTGGCTTGCCAATTTTGACGGGGTAATGCTCTGAGTATTGCTCATGACCATAATCTTTTAATGACTGTTGGGAATTAAGTGGTGTGATCTCGCTTTTACACTCATCACACCACCCAATGGAAACGACCTTATTTCAAAAGCCATTCATTAAATTTTTCACCAAGAGACTCACCGTAGTCAGCCCAGAAGATACCATCAGCCTTAACGCCTTCATCTAGATGTGACGTTGGTAAATCAGGTACAACACTTGGATCGATCAAAGCAGCAGAAGAAGCACGCGTCGGCCCATAAGCAACATCAGGCATACCAGCTAAAGGCTTTGTTCCTGTTGCGAATGAGATGAAATCGAACGCGAGATCTTTCTTTTTCGAACCTTTAACAACGGCCCATACGTCAAGATCATAAAGGTGTGCATCCCAAACCATTGTGAACGGTTTTTTATCTTTCTTAATGGCATCAAAAATACGCCCATTGGCAGATTGCGCCATAACCGCGCCACCATCATTCAACAATTGGGGAACTTGTGACCATGAATCGAACCAAACGATATGATCCTTAATGGTATCTAGTTTTGCAAAGGCGCGCTTCAAACCTTCATCAGTCGCCAAGACTTCATAAACTTTATCTTTAGCAACACCATCAGCAAGAAGAGCCCATTCCAAATTTACCTGAGCACGTTTGCGCATTGCGCGTTTGCCAGGGATTTTTGCAAGGTCAAAGAAGTCACCAATGCTCTCAGGTACGACAGAGCCAATGGTCTTGTCATTATATGCATAAATGATCGTCCAAACAATATTGCCAACACCACATTCATTTGCAAGGGCAGATGGGATGAAATCTTTCTCTGCAGGAACACCATCAAGACCGGGTTCTAAAATACTACGGGGAATAACTTCTAATAAACCTTCAGAGCAGGCGCGCTCTAAATCAATCACTTCAATATCAACGACATCCCATTGAACATTGTTAGCTTCAACCTGTGCTTTAATTTCAGCGATACCGCCGGAATAATCCTCAAACAGTATTTTCGTTCCTGTTTTAGCTGTATATGGGTCAATCATATGTTTTTTTTGCGCTGCACCATAAGCACCGCCAAAAGAAACCGCTGTAAGCTCGGCTGCCATTGCATTCACACTGAATACTGATGCCAATAGTGCACCAACAAATAATGTCTTGGTTTTCATGTTAAAGTAACTCCCTGTTAAATGGAAAAGATCAATCACATTTTGTGAATGATCAGTTAGTTTGCCGCATATACGATGCAGTCTTGTTTTATTGATATTAATTTTACGTGCTCACCTTCCGAGAATTTCGGAGCAGCATGATCATTTAAAATTTTAACAACGACGTCTGTTTTATCCGGTAATTCAAAATAATATTGAATGTAATCACCGACATATAATCTCATGGAAAATGTGACAGATATCTTATTGTCAAAAGGGTGGTCGCTTGGCAGGATAAATAGTTTTTCAGGCCGAATTGAAACGCGACAAGCTGACCCAATTTCATCACAATCACCATAAGTCGCGAGGAGTTCTTCTCCTGTAGAAATTTTGATTTTAACGATATCACCCACACGTTCCACAACCCTACCCGCAATGAAGTTATTATCTCCGATGAAATCAGCGACAAATGAATTGCTCGGTTGTTCATATAAAACTTCAGGTGATGCGCATTGTTGAACGGTGCCTTCATTAAATACCGCGATACGGTCTGACATCGTTAAGGCTTCTGTTTGATCATGGGTTACATAGATCACCGTAAACCCTAATTTTTTATGTAATCTGGTAATTTCCAACTGCATCTGTTCACGCAATTTTTTATCTAATGCCCCCAGTGGCTCATCCATTAAGACAAGACTTGGGCCAAAGATTAACGCCCTTGCCAAAGCGACACGCTGTCGTTGCCCCCCTGAAAGCTGAGCAGGTTTACGCCCGCCCATACCCTGTAGTTCAATGAGGCCAAGATATCTTTCAACTCTTGTCTCAATATCCGCTTTTGGCATTTTGCGTACTTTAAGAGGATAAGCGAGATTTTCAGCAATGCTCATATGAGGGAAAAGGGCATAGTTTTGGAAAACCATACCAATATTTCTTTTATAAGGTGCTGTTCGTGTAATGGGTTCCCCGTCTAAAAGAATTTCACCACTTGTGACACTTTCAAAACCCGCCATCATCATTAAAACTGTTGTTTTTCCAGATCCAGACGGTCCTAATAATGTAAGGAATTCACCTTGAGCTACGTCTAAGCTAAAATCCTTCACAACCAAAGTTTTCTGATCATAACTTTTCTGGATATTAGAAAAACGTAAATAATCTGAAGCAACTTCCGTAGTCATATTTATAAGCTCCCGTGAGAAAATATTATCCTTTTATTAAAAAGAGTGTGCATGAACTTCTTCCCTTCATGAAAGGTACAGATGATGAAAAACAACTGGGACAGAAATAAAACAATGTCTTTTTTTCTAAAAATAGCTTTATGATTATTTAATGAGAAAATTTATTTCATGAGGAAGTTGAAAAATGGACAGCCTATTTTCACCACTTAAAAAAGAACCTCAGCTCACACTTCAGGATCAATTATGTGAGAGAATTTCTCTGCAAATCTCAAAAGGATTAATCACGCCGGGGCAACGACTGCCCTCTTGTCGTAAATTGGCAAATAGGTTGGGTATATCGCGTAATACTGTCGTAAGTGCCTATCAAGTTTTGGTATATGACAGCATTGTTGAAGCCCGTGAAAAGTCGGGGTATTTTGTACATAAACACGCCAGAGCACTCAGCACCGCGCCTACAGAACATACATCTAAAAAAATAAAAAATAAAAACTTGTTCAACCACCTAAGACCGAACATATCCCCTGATGATTTTAATATTATTAAAAGGCCACATGATTGGGTCAAGTATCCCTACCCCTTCGTCTGTAACCAAATAGATGCGAAACGCTTTCCGTTAGCAAACTGGCGTAAATGTAGTGCTGATATTTTAAGCCAAAGTAAATCAGCACAAGTTATTAGTGACTATTCTTATAATGACTGCGATGAATTATTGACTGAAATTCGAACCCGCCTGCTGCCCAGTCGAGGGATTATTGCCGATAAAGATGAAATTCTTTTAACAGCAGGTACGCAACAGGCAATTTTCCTAACAGCAATGCTTTTTGGTAACTCGAATAGAAAAATTGCAATCGAAAACCCATGTTATCCCGATGCAAAAAATATTTTTAATCTCTTTTTTAATAATGTTGAGCATATAAAATTAGACGGTGAGGGAATGCTTTGTAACGATCAACTCTCACAATGCGACATCGCTTACGTAACACCCGGCCACCAATATCCGACGTCTATTCGCATGTCACCCAATCGCCGTAAAGACCTTCTTGCATCGGCCCAACGCAATAACATTGTCATTATTGAAGATGATTATGATTCAAAAATTGACTTTTCCTCTGTACCAACAACCGCATTAAAAGCAGATGATACCGACAATAATGTTATTTACATTGGAAGCCTTTCCAAGGATCTCAGCCCGGGCATTCGTATTGGGTATATGGTCGCGCCACCAGATTTTATTCATGAAGCAAAAAATTTAAGAGGCATGATGATCAGACATTTGCCGCCTTTTTTACAATTAACTGCGGCACATTTTATACGCCTTGGCCATCATGATGCATTGATTAATAAGTTAAAGAGAATCTATGAAAGACGATGGTCTACAGCACATCATGCCTTACATAAAAATTTCCCCGAATGTGAAATAATTAGTGGTGAAGGCGGAACAAACTTCATAATTATAACCCCTTACAAATACGACTTTGTTCCTTTAGCAGAACAAGCCTTAAAGAAAGGCATTGTCATTGACTCACTTACCCGCTGCTTTCCAGATGAAACAGACAGTTATGGTATGTTTAGACTAGGTGTCTCCGCCATCGGTATAAAACAAATATCAAAAGGTATTCAACTTTTAAGAAATGTCTATGATGATTTCATCCAATCGAATAGCAAGTAAGAAAAATATAAAAACTCTTAGCCATGACATGCTCTTCTCCTATAATCTGCTGATAACATATTTAAATTCGGGAAGATTATGAGCGAAAAAGTAGATGCAATTGTTATTGGTGCAGGCGTTGTTGGCTTGGCCATCGCACGGGAGCTCTCAGCCCTTGGCAAAGAAGTTGTCATTGTTGAGGCCGATAAAGCCATCGGAATGGGCACCAGTTCACGTAATAGTGAAGTCATCCATGCAGGTATTTATTACCCTCAAGGAAGTCTTAAAGCCCGCCTATGTGTTGAAGGCAAGGACAGGCTTTATGATTTTTGCAAAAGCCACGGTGTCCCCTATAAAAATTTGGGTAAACTAATTGTTGCAACCTCACCAGAACAAATCAGCCAACTTTCACTCATTCAAGAAAAAGCACGCAAAAACGGTGTTAATGACCTGAAATTGTTAGATAAAGAAGCAACACAAAAACTTGAACCTAATTTACGCGCTGAAGCTGCTTTATTATCCCCTTCAACAGGCATCATTGATACCCATGCTTATATGTTGGCATTATTGGGTGACGCGGAAAATAAGGGTGCCATGCTGGCCTTAAACAGCCCCGTTTTAAGTGCAACCTTTGACGAGACAGGCCTGAACCTAGAAATTGGCGGTGAATCCCCAATGACATTAGCCGCTGATATCATTGTCAATTCAGCAGGCCTATCTGCTATTCCGCTCGCCCATACGTTTAACGGGTTATCAAAAGATACGATTCCAAAAGCCTATTATTGTAAGGGTAGCTATTTTTCATTAGGCGCAAAAGCACCTTTCAAACATTTGATATACCCTGTCCCTGAAGAAGCTGGTCTTGGCGTACATCTTGCCCTTGACATGGGGGGGCAAGCGCGTTTTGGCCCTGATGTTGAATGGTTAAGTGACAGCCAACCTGATGATATAAATTATGAAGTCAAAAGTTCCCGCGGCGATCAATTTTACGCTGCAATTCGTAACTATTGGCCTGATTTAGCTGATGGAAAACTTCGTGCGGATTATTCAGGTGTCCGCCCTAAAGTCCAAGCGCCCGGTGAAGACGCCCGTGATTTCATCATCCAAGGCCATAGTGAACATCAGGTGTCAGGTCTTATAAATTTATATGGCATTGAATCACCCGGTTTGACAGCCAGTTTGGCAATTGCATCCGAAGTAATAAATCGTTTAGAACTTTAATCTAAGATGGTAATTATGAAGATTAGAAACAAACACAACATTGCCACTCTTTTTGCAACTGTTGCAATCAGCCTTAGCCTATTCGCAGCTTCAGCAAACGCGCAGCTGCGTTCCCAAGGTAAAGAAATAAAAGGCGGCGAAGAAGCCCCTGCTGCCTTTGCAGCTCCCTTGGTTGATTATTCCAGCGAAATGCGCAAATTCATCCAAAAGATTGCTCGTTATGGACGCCGCTATAATCGAAACTTCATTGTTTTGGTCAAAGATGCAAATGGCCTTATGACACAAATTGTTGATGTTGACCTTCTTTTATCTGCCCCAAATTCAACATATATCAATGCGCTGGATGGCCTTATTCAACCGAATTTATCTTTTGGGGCTCTGGGTTATGGCATCCCAACAGATAAAAAAGACCAAGAACAAATACTCAAAGATTTAAAAATTGCAAAAGATGCAGGCCTAAGCGTTTTCACATTAGACCATGTATCCAAGCCTAAAGACGTTGATAAAGCTTTTCAATTGGCACTCAAGAATAAACTTGTTCCCTATGCTGCCCCTGGTTTTGGTAGTCGAAACAATAAAATTTCCAATTGGCCGCGATCTCCTGTGCGTGAAAATGCCAAAAACATCAGTAATATTTCACAGGTGAAAAACTATCTTTACCTCAATGATTCATCTCGTTTTGGTTCACGAGACGAATTCGCGATGAAGATTCACAATACCAATTATGACATGGTCATCACCAGTGTCTTTCATCACCGCTTTGTCGCTTTATCAGAACATAATGTCAGAACCATGCAATTTAAAAAACTTGGTTCGCGCCGCCCTGTATTGGCCACGATGAATATCGGCTTTGCAGATGTGGGGAAATATTATTGGCAAGACAGTTGGCGTCAAGGCAACCCGTCTTTTATCCTTGAACTCGCCCCCCAAAGTTCAGATCAGCATTTGGTCCAATATTGGAATCCCGCTTGGCAACAAGTTATGTTTGGCAATGATAAATCATACCTATATGGTATTATCAAACAGGGTTATGACGGCGTGGTTATAGAAGGCGCGCATGTTTATGAATTATTTGAAAATCCAGAATAGTACGTATTATTGGGGATGGCATTCTAGGTAATACCCCCCATTGCTATGCGCTTCATACCCCATACAATATTCAAAAAATTTTTGGGAGAAAATGAGCATGCTAATTCAAGGTAAAAATTACGAAGACGTCAAAAATGCATTCTCATGGGATATCCCAGAATATTTTAATATGGGCGTTGCAGTATGCGACCGCCATTGTGATACTGCTGAACCCAAAACAGCATTGATTGTAGAACATATGGACGGATCGATAGATCGCCATAGTTTTCAAGATATAAAATCTATTTCAAACCAATTTGCAAACTTGCTCAATCAAACCGGTCTTCAAATTGGCGACCGTGTTGGCGTTTTACTCTCACAATCTGTTGAGGCTGCATCAACCCATGTGGCAAGTTGGAAAGCTGGTTTTATTTCCATTCCACTCTTCACCTTGTTTCAAGAAGAAGCCTTAGAGTTTCGCCTCTTTAACAGCGCAGCATCTGCCCTTATCACAGACAAAGAAAACTATGAGAAAATTGCGCCTTTGCGTGATAAATTACCCAATTTGAAATATGTTTTCATCATTGATGGAAAAGTCGACAACACCATAGACCTATATGATGCCTTAAAAAATGTATCAAATCAGTTCACCCCGGTTGCGACTAAATCAGAAGACCCTGCCCTGATCATCTATACATCAGGGACCACAGGAAACCCCAAAGGCGCGCTTC
>Ga0105358_10001329_pt1 | contig 13130 bp, 13 predicted proteins | sample GOMGulsemesocosm_5_FD_83509 | JGI IMG/M metagenome (GOLD analysis project Ga0105358, IMG submission 83509) | Methane-oxidizing microbial communities from mesocosms in the Gulf of Mexico - GOM15C Gulf of Mexico | ecosystem: Environmental > Aquatic > Marine > Cold seeps | place: Gulf of Mexico...
GATAATGCCGGCGGCGCTAAGCGGCAGCCATTCAGCCATGCCATCGCCGATATTATTGAACCGTATTGCCCACCCGTGATTAGCTTTCATTTTGGTTTACCAGAAGACGACTTACTATCTCGGGTGAGGTCATGGGGTTCAAAAATACTATCGACAGCTACAACGGTTGTAGAAGCTAAATTTCTGGCGTCTAAGGGTGTTGACGCGATTATTGCGCAAGGCTATGAAGCTGGCGGTCACCGCGGGCATTTTTTAGATTTAGGTGAGCAAGATCTAGATCGGCCGCAATTACCAAGTATGGCGTTGATTCCGCAAATCGTAGCCGCGGTCAATGTTCCTGTTATTGCCGCTGGCGGTATTGTCGACAAGGCTTCTCAACAGGCAGCGTTAGCCTTGGGTGCCTCGGCCGTGCAAGTTGGCAGCAGCTATCTCTTATGTAATGAAACCAATACCAGTGCATTACACCGAGCTGCCATAAAAAACTTTATGGCAAAGCCCGAAGAATATTACACGGCTCAGACCAATGTGTTTTCAGGCAGGCCCGCGCGAGGTATTGTTAACCGGGTGATCCGTGAACTAGGGCCATTCAGTGCGGCTGCACCTCCTTTCCCTGCTGCCGCCCAAGCCATTGGCCCACTGAGGGCAGCAGCCGAAAAAATGGGCAGCGATGACTTTACCCCCCTGTGGTGTGGTCAAAACCCCAGCGGCTGTCGAGAAGTTTCGGCTGCGGATATCACTGTTAACTTTGGCTGAAAATCTGGTTTTAGCTAATCATAACGTTATGGAGTTTAGTATGCTTTTTGTTCTGAAATGTTTTTGTCAAAAAAGTTTTGTTTTCTTATCAACCTCCTTATCCCTTGTTTTGGTCAGTTCTTTGGTGCACTCCCAAACAGTGCAAAAACAGCACGGGGAAGTTATCGAAAAATCTGGCGTAACAATGGCATGGAATCAACATCAAGGTGTTCTGCAGAGCCCGGTTGAGTTTTGGCTGTCCCACGCTAAGTTTATAGACAGTGCTTATTGGGGAGAATCGACGGCCTACCCTAAATATGACGATGTTAAAGAGCACGATACTTTTTTGGTTCGAGTGCCTAGCGGTGTATGTCTAATGGAGTTTTTTCACCAGCGGTGGCGTCGAGCCAATGATGTTCGTCGTTGGGATGACAAGTTTAATAACTTGGAAGGCTGTGCGGATGTTTTTAGTTAATGTGTTGTTAGAGTAGAAAGGCTTCGTCGATGGGGTAATAATTATCGGTGGAGTCTATGAGGGAATCTGCCGTCAGGGCGGGGACCCCGTAGACTTCAGTTTTAACACCGTGGAGCGTTTTGATTCTTTCCAGTAGCAAATCGAAATCGCCATCACCTGACAACAGTATAACTTGATCAACCCGTTCGGCAGTTTCGAGAACATCAATCGTTATGCCCACATCCCAATCGCCTTTGGCAGAACCGTCGGCGCGCTGGATAAAAGGTTTTAACTTGACGTTAAAGCCAATGTGTTTGAGCGCATTTTGAAATTTAATTTGGCCGTCATCGCCGCGGTGTGTGGCATAGGCATTGGCCGCAACGATCACGCCCTGTTGGCTAATCTTTTGCCAAAAATAGCGATAGTTGAATTGCCGACCAAAAGCTTGGCGGCAGGTGTAATAGATATTCTGTACATCAACAAATACAGCGATTCTATTCATGCCAAGCTCCTGATCTGGTCAGTTAGTTTTTCAGCGCTTAACGGTTACCGCTAGTAGGCTGATTTTTAGGTTTGGCATTAGCCCAAGCACCTTTGGTGGAACCTTGATCGCTTGAGTTGCTGTCGCGACTACCACTAGAGCGTTGGCCGCCACCAGAGTTTTGCTTGGCGGTTTGACTGCGACCGCCATTACCACCAGGTTTATGATTGGAACCCTGTTGGGGCCTGCGACGACGTTGCTGGCCCTCGTTATTACCGCTGCCGTTTCCCGATGAAGCCGATTGAGGCTTTTTAGGTTTTTTAGGCTTGGGAGGACGAGTATCCAATCGAGTTTCTGGTACTGGAATATTCGCTTCAAAGCCATCAATAACTTTACGCGGGATCAGCTTCTTAATAACACGCTCGATATCAGCGAGTAATTTAGATTCTTCAGCGCAAACTAAAGACACCGCCTCTCCTGTCGCCCCTGCTCGACCGGTACGACCAATACGATGCACATAATCTTCGGGAACATTCGGCAGATCGAAGTTAACGACGTGAGGCAGTTGTTCTATATCCAGGCCGCGGGCGGCAATATCCGTGGCGACAAGTGCGCGGACCTTACCGGATTTGAAATCTGCCAAGGCTTTGGTGCGGGCACCCTGACTTTTGTTGCCATGAATGGCAGAGCTGCCAATGCCCCGAGCCGCCAGTTGCTTACTGATGCGGTTGGCGCCGTGTTTGGTTCGGCTAAAGATCAGAACCTGTTTCCAATCATTGTCTTTTATTAAATGAATCAACAAGTTGGACTTGGAGCCCTTGTCGGTTGGGTAGACCCATTGCTCTACCGTCGTGGCCGTGGCATTTCGCGGCGTTACCGATATCTCGACAGGATCGTTAACCAAGCCTTTAGCAAGACCGCGGATGTCATCTGAGAATGTCGCGGAGAAAAGCAGGTTCTGACGCTTCTTAGGCAGCAGACGTATAATTCTTTTTATATCGTGGATAAAGCCCATGTCGAGCATTCGATCGGCTTCATCAAGCACCAGCACTTCTAGGTGATCGAAGGCTATCGCGTTTTGGTTGTGCAGGTCGAGTAAGCGACCCGGAGTGGCAACCAAAATGTCGACACCCTGGCGTAGCTTTTGCATTTGTGGATTTATTTTCACGCCGCCAAAGACTACCGCAGAACGTAGGGGAAGTTTTTTCCCGTAGGTTTCTACACTGGCCCCAACCTGAGCTGCAAGTTCGCGAGTCGGTGTAAGCACTAGGGCTCGAGCCTGGTTTCGTTTAGCCAAGCTACCTTCAGATAACAACTCAAGTAATGGCAAGGTGAAACCAGCGGTTTTACCGGTACCCGTTTGGGCTGCGGCCATAACATCTCGGCCGGCTAAAACTGCGGGAATAGATTCCGCCTGAATTGCTGATGGCTCGGTATAACCTTGTTCGGCAATAGCTTCTAGTATGGGGGCCGCAAGGCCTAGGTTGTCAAAACTCATATAGGGTTCTTAAACTGATAAATCGGGGCCTCTCGGCGGGTGATGCAGCTTACAGCAAAGAGGCTGCGGCTGCCATGTTTGGGCCATACCGTCCGGTTTGTTCTGTTCGTAGCTTAGGCCTCGTCTAAGTTAGTAAGGCAGTCATTAGAGGCTGCTTGTCGATATAGTTATTTGTGACACTGGCGTAGATTATTGGAGAAACACTTTGAACAAATTAATGTTGATTGCAGCAGTGCTGGGATTATCAGCCTGCACATTGACGGTGGCCAGTAAAGTCGCCGAGAGTTCATCAAGCTATCGCTTTACTGCTATTGATAGGACGATGAGCACTGCTACTGCTACTGCGACAACGACAGAAGATAAATCCGATGGGATCGCCAAGCATGAATGGTTAAGTGGTGCTCAAGATTGCAGTACTCCTAGCCATGCAATTGATGTTCTACAGGTGGACCCTCAAAGTTATATTTTGCGCCAGAACCCCTGCTTAAGCCCAGAGTCCCCTTTTATGTATCTGTTGTTGGGACAGGAAAAAGCCTTGCTGCTGGACACCGGTGACGGGAAGGATCTGCCGATCGAAAAGGTGGTCGACACGTTGTTGCTGCAATATGCGAAAACACAGGGGCGGGATGTTTTACCCCTGCTGGTATTACACAGCCATGGTCATGGTGACCATCGTGGTGGTGATGCTCAGTTTTTAGATCGCCCAAAAACTCAGTTGGTGAGTACCAACTTCGACTCTATGGTCGACACGCTCGGCTTGAAAAATTGGCCCGAGCAAGGCGCGGTGATTGACCTGGGTCGTCGCGAGATTGAGCTTATCCCAACCCCGGGCCATCATAAAACGGCCATCAGCTTGTACGACCCTCAAAATCAATGGCTGTTGACTGGGGATAGCCTCTATCCTGGACGCTTAACAGTATTGGACTGGACGGCCTATCAGCAGAGTGTGGCGCGCTTGCGAGCATTTGCAGTTGAGCATCCGGTGTCGGCAATATTAGGTGGGCATATCGAGCTTAGTGGCGATTATAAAAGCTCGGTAGCAATGACGAGTTATCGACCTAGTGAAGCTGCCCTACCCCTAAAACTAGAGGACTTAGAGGCGCTGTATAAAGCCACTAGAGGTACTCCAAGCTCAGTCGAGGAAGCAGGCCCATCATCAAGTCAGCCTATTAACCGCTTTAGCGTCTACCCGCTAAATGCAGGGCAAAGGTTGCTGGTTAATGTGCTGTCAGCCTTGTTTTCATAGCGCTTACTTGGGTGGGTAAGCTTGATCGAACAGGGGGTTTTTAGGGTGGAAAAGTGCGATAATAGTCAATGAAATAAGCCCAGTTTTCGGAGAAACCATGGCGCAAGCGCTCCTAGCCATTGATTACAATGCCCCAAACGCACAAGAATTGTTTGTCCAATCCTTACGAGAAACGGGATTTGGTGTGTTAAAGAACCACCCCATCCCCCAAGATCTAGTGAGCTCAATTTATGAGCACTGGCAAGGTTTCTTTAACGGCCCAGACAAGACCGACTTTCACTACAATGTTGAGACCCAGGATGGTTTCTTTCCTACTGAAATTTCTGAGGTCGCCAAGGGGCATGAGCTAAAGGATATAAAGGAGTACTTTCATTATTATCCTTGGGGTCAATGCCCCGAGCCCTTAAAAGCGGAAATTCACGGTTATTATGAGCAGGCGAACCAGCTCGCGGCAGAGTTGCTGCAATGGGTAGAAGCCAGTAGCCCTGACTCGGTCGCTGCAAAGTTCAGCCAGCCACTAACCAGCATGATAGAAGATAGCGCTAGAACTCTGTTGCGTGTTTTGCACTATCCGCCCTTAAAAGGTGATGAAGAGCTGGGCGCGATTCGTGCCGCCGCCCACGAAGATATCAACCTGCTGACAATTTTACCTGCAGCCAACGAGCCTGGTTTACAAGTGAAAGCGAAAGATGGAAGCTGGTTGGATGTCCCCTGTGACTTTGGTAACCTTATAATAAACATCGGCGACATGCTGCAAGAGGCATCGGGTCATTATTTTCCTTCGACTACACACCGCGTGATTAATCCCGAAGGTAGTGATACCAGTCGTTCCCGTATATCTCTGCCATTATTTTTGCACCCCAAGGCGGAGGTGCAATTATCAGAGCGCTATACAGCTCAAAGTTATTTACAAGAGCGTTTACGTGAGCTGGGTGTTTTGTAAGCTTTAGGTTTTGGTGGCGAGCAGGTGGCTATTTTTATTAGCTGATAGAAATGCTCAGGTAGTGCGGATCCGGTCTTAAAAAGAGTTTGTATTGAATGAAAGTAGCAGCATTGTTGTTAGGGCTGTGCCTTCTTGGCAATCCTTATATCGTTGAGGCGGCGACCTATAAATGGGTCGATGAGGCGGGGAAAGTTCACCTTAGTGATCGTGTACCTGCAAAGTATAAGGACAAAGCGATATTAATAGGGAAGAAGCATACCAATACAATGGGTCTAAAGGCGGCTAACAGAGCAGCGGAGGCGGTTTTTAGGGAAAAGGCTTTGGCTAAAATTAAGGCTAAATCGAACCAAGTTGCAAAAAGTCAGCAAAGTAATGCACAGGCCTTATATTCTAGTTCACGCAATAGAGATGCCAGTTCATGTAAAGCCAAAAAAGCCGCCTACAGTGAGAGCAAGTCTTGTTTTTCATCCTGCGGAACTAGGTTATATAATGGCGGTATTAATAATTCGGGATGTGGACATTGTAAGAATGTTAGTCGACCGAGCTGTTAAAATTTAAGATAAAAATTGATAAAGGTCACATGTTACATATGGCCAAAAATTACTGTATAACACCCGTATGAAAATACCAAAAAAATTAAAGCCATTAGTTGAAGATGGTTTGATTGATGAAGTCGTTCGTCCTTTAATGAGTGGAAAGGAAGCAGCTGTTTTTATCGTACGTTGTGGTAGCGATATCCGATGTGCCAAAGTATATAAAGACGCCGCTACCCGCAGTTTTAAGCAAGCTGTTCAATATCAAGAAGGGCGAAAAGTTCGCAATTCCCGTCGTCAACGCGCAATGGAAAAAGGCTCCAAATTCGGCCGTAAGCAGCAAGAAGAGGTTTGGCATAATGCCGAAGTGGATGCCCTTACTCGCCTAGCTCGTGCTGGTGTGCGAGTGCCAGAATCTTATGGCTGCATCGACGGCGTGTTGTTGATGGAGTTAATAAAAGACGAGCATGGTAATGCCGCGCCAAGACTTAATGACGTAGGAATGAGCGAAGAGCAGGCGATTGAGGACCATTACGTCGTAATGCACTATGTAAAGCTCATGCTAGTTGAAGGCTTGGTGCACGGTGACTTGTCTGAATTTAATGTCTTGGTAGACGAGTACGGCCCGGTGATTATTGATTTGCCTCAAGCCGTCGATGCCGCCGCGAACAACCACTCCCGCAGTATGTTGGAACGGGATGTTGGAAATATGACCAGCTACTATGGTCAGTTTGCGCCTGAGCTACTTGAAACACGCTATGCCCAAGAAATGTGGGCCCTGTACGAAGAAGGCGAACTGACCGCTGAAACGCAACTCACCGGTGAGCATGTTGATGACGCCGAAAGTGCTGATGTTGATACTTTGCTGGAGGATATAAAGGCTGTTTTAGCAGAGGAAGATGAGCGTCAACAGCGCCTTCAAGATGCCCTAGAGGACGATGATTAACGATACCGCTTCGTAGGTAACCCGATTCCACATAATATTCTTAGCCCTGACATGGGTGGTTCCTTATCGACCATCATTGTCAGGGCGTAGTATCCCGCTAAGCACTGATTCATTGGTTTGCGCGGTCCTTGCCTTTAAATCAAAATACAAAGCAATAAGCACAGCCCCATACTCTACTACCCTTGCCCAAATCGGTTGCTGATATAGATCCAGCTCAGAGTTTCCAGTCGTATAACCGGTTATATAAGAAAACAAAATAGATACAGAGGCTACCCATGCCCACCGGCTTGGGAATATTACTGCGAAGGGGAGTAGCCAAATCAAATACCAAGCATTCAATACCGGTGCCAGCAAAAAGAAAACACCTAAGACCCAATCCCCCCTGGGTACCAATTGAGACTTGTCCTTGAAAAACCCCCAGCCGTAAATGGCATAAAACCCTACAAACAGTAGCGCACAAATAAGCGAAGTAAGCTGGGCTGCATAGCTGGGGATGGTGTTAAGCAGAAATAGCCGAAGGATGGCTTGAATTGAAGCGTTAAATTGCCAGTCGCTGGCAAAGGTAAATAAAACGGCAAGATCAGCGGAGCTTGATAATAAAAATGGCGCGTAGATAGCGGCGACGAGCCCAAGGAAAACCAGCCAATACTTTGGATGCACTTTGATCAAAACTAAAGGGACAAAGAGGACGGCGAATATTTTGGCACAAAAACTTATCGCTAAAAAAATCACGGCGTATAAAGCCTTGTCTCTAGCTAAAGCTAAAAAACTTGCTATCAAGAAAAAAACGGCGAGCCCATCGGGATGAGCCGTGAATGCGATTTCTTTAACGACCAGAGGGCACCAGGCGTAAAGAACCAGTGCCTGAGGCTTGCATAGACGAGATAAAACCAAGATAAGGGCAATGTCGATCAAGCTGTAAAGTAGTTGTAATGTAAAAACACTGGCAGGTAATATTTTGTAGCTGAGTAAAAAGCTGTATTGAAAAATGGGGCCGTAAATTGTAGCAATGTCTGGGTAGTTAATTTCATCTAAGATCGATTGCATGGGTGCCGGAATAGTATCATCAGAAAAAAATTCACTAGGAGCTATTCCATACGGTGTTTTATTTTCTGAGAATTGGAAGCCATCCCAGAGATAACGGTAAAAATCATCTTCAAAAATTGGGTCGAAGAAAAGGCCTATTATTCGAAATATCACAGCCCATAGTACTATAAAGAATATGTAGTTCTTCTTGTCGTGGGAGTTGTTGCTATTAGAATTAATCTCTGTTAAAAAATAAAATATCATGATGCTTATGAAAGATAAGATCATCATTAAAATGATAAAGATGCCTGGACTTAAGCTAAAGAAGACATCGTTACTTAAGCCAACACCGATATATAGAAGCGCGCTAAGAAACCCCGTGATGTTAATGCTAGAGCGAAAGGAAAATTGATTATCTTTTCGCAGGCTGAGTGCTGGGTTTGTAAGTTTGTTGAACATATTGATTTTTTACCATTGACGCCCTGTTCATTGATATTAGGTTAAATTAATTTAGCGTGATTTTATAGAATTATTCTTAAGATATTGAATATACCAAGAATAAGAATGTTGCTGTGATGTTTCGGGGATATTTCGCTCGGTGCATTGATTAGTATGATTTCCGTGAAATTCATTAGGTGCCGTTCGGCATCGATAAATCGATGGAGACAATAGTGAATCAGTTAAAATCAAAAAGAAATGCAATTGCCTTAAAGTCATTTGTATGTACTGGCGCAGTGATACTAGCTAGCGCTATGGCGACAAGTGTAAGCGCTTCTGGGTCATTTGCACCGGGGTCTGTCGGCCCACAGGGGAAATACAACGTTGGGAAAGTTGTGTTCCACAAGAAAATTAGTTGTTCAACTTGTCCATTACCCTCCAAACGACTTGATAAAGCGTCAGCTTCAGATTTAATAAAAAGCTTACAGTCGGACTCAACTGAAAATGTTTATCTGAAATCGAGTGAAAAGAAAGCAGTAATTTACTATTTGAAGAAACGTTACCGTGTTAAATAGCGTTTTCCTTCACCGCGATAAATTGTAAACAATCATACAAATTACTGTATCTATATAATTCTTTATTTGGACAAAACAATGAAAAAGATAATTTTAGGTAGCATGTTGATGGCTGTGCCTATGACCCTGCTTGCTGAGGGATCACCTTGGTTATTAAGCCCCGGAGAAACTAACGCGCAATTATCAGTTGTATCTCAGGAAGCTGACCGTTTGTTCGCGGGTGACAACGAGATAAATGTACCTGGTGGCGGAGACCTTGAGCAAACGACTTATTGGATTGCCCTGAGCCACGGAATAAGTGATGACATTGCCATCGATTTTCGAACTGGGTATTCCGAAACTGACATTGATGGTGGCAGTGGTCAAACGGGCACGACAGACACGACAGTCGGCTTAACATGGCGTTTTCACGACGAATTTTTATCTGAAGGTAATGCTCCAAGTGCAGCTGTTCGTATTGCCGCAACAATTGATGGCGGCTATGAAACTGGAAGAATTACAGCCGTCGGAGATGGTGCTTCTGGGTTTGAGGCCTCGTTAATTTTGGGCAAGGCGTTAACTAGCCAATTTGCAGTGTCGGGTGATATCGGTTATCGCTATCGAGATTCTAATGTATCTAATGAAGCGTTCCTTAATTTAACAGCGTTTTACGCCATAAACGATAAGCTGAGTGCTTCAGTTGCGTATCATAAAGTGGACGCTAAAGAAGGTTTGGATATAGGAGGCCCTGGTTTTACACCATTGAAGTTTCCCCAGGTTGAAGAGGACTACGATTTATTCGAAATCGGCGTAAATTACGCTATAAGTTCGGAGTTAAATATTGGCGTAAGTTATGGTTCATTATTCGAAGGCAAAAATGCGCCGAAGAGTGATGTGCTTAGCGCCAGTATTGGTTTCAGCTTTTAAAGTGCCTAATACTCGGCAGGTCTAAATAGATCTGCCGAGTATTAGCAGAACCCGACAGGATGGTGAGGCGAATAAAATGATTGCTCAGAAAAAAGTATCCGTTGTTATTCCGGCGCTGAATGAAGAGCTAGCTATTGCTAAAGTTGTAAAAGATTTTTTATCGCAAAAAAACTCAGCTGGCTTGCCTCTTATTGATGAGATCGTTGTTTGTGATAATGGGTCGAGTGATGATACCTGTGAAATTGCAGCTCAGAGCGGGGCTAAAGTCGTGCATCAAGCTGAAGGCGGATACGGCATTGCTTGTCAAACCGCCATCGCGCACTTAGAGCATCAAGATATAGTGTTATTTGTGGATGGTGACGACTCTTGTTTAGCGTCTCAGGCAATAGATCTACTGAGTTCACTGGTTGAAAATAACCATGTCGATATGGTGATTGGTTCGCGCGAAAAAGGAGACATAGAGGCGGGAGCATTAACATTACCCCAGCGATTTGGAAACCTTTTAGCAACGGCGCTTATGTCCTTGTTGTGGGGTTACCGAGCAAGTGACTTAGGGCCATATCGCGCCATTCACTACTCCTCCTTAGCATCATTAGAAATGCAGGATCGGCAGTTTGGCTGGACGATAGAGATGCAAATAAAGGCTGCCCAGCAAGGCATGACGATTACTGAAGTCCCTGTTAGCTCTACCCGAAGAATAGGTAGATCTAAAATTAGCGGTACGGTCAGTGGCGTTATTGGTGCGGCTAAGGGTATTTTAGGGACTATATTTAAACTGCGGTGGTTACAGTTTCGTAAACGGTCTTGTTGCATGCCAGCCCGGGCGAAGCTTCATAGTATTACCTAAAATTATTCTTGGAGTATAAGCTAGCGATTATAAACCAAGTTTCTGAAAGTATTATAAAAGATCAAAGGTAACTTATGTTAAAGCGATTAAGCCGTCACAAAAAAAGTAAGGCGTTGAATTTGTTAGATATACAGAGTGTAAAAAAATCGATTTTTAACGTGAGTGTCTTAAGCTTACTGGCCTTAAGCCCCGCTGTGTTTTCGGCACCCGAAACCGAGGCCTTAGAATATTGGCAGGCGAGTAATGAATCGAATAAAAGTGTAATTGACCACAGTGCTTGGCAATCCATCCTGGACAAATACCTTAACGATAAACACCCAAGCGACATTAACCGATTTAATTATGCTGGAATTGACAAGGCCGGTTTGACGTTGCTGCAAAATTATTTACAAGCCATGCAGAGTCTTGATCCGCGTAGCTACTCGAAAGGCGTTCAAAAAGCTTATTGGATAAATTTGTATAACGCATTAACAGTGCAAGTTATTCTGGATAATTACCCCGTTAAATCCATTACTAAAACTGGAGAAGGTATTTTTAGTTTTGGGCCTTGGGATGATGAAGTTGCAGAAATTGAAAGCCAGGAACTAACTCTGAATAATATTGAACACGGTATATTACGTCCCTTGTGGGAAGATAACCGTATTCATTACGCGGTTAACTGTGCCAGCATCAGCTGCCCTAATTTACTGGGCGAGGCTTATACGGCAAAGAATACTGAATCGTTACTACAGCGTTCAGCCAAAGCCTACGTTAATCATGAACGAGGCGTCCGTTTTGAGGATGACGAACTGATGGTCTCTAGTATTTATCACTGGTACGCCGAAGATTTTGGGGGCGACAATGCGAGTTTGATTAAACACCTACAGCAGTATGCTTTACCAAGTCTGAAGGAAAAACTACAAGGCTATCAGGGCGAGATCAATAATAGTTATGACTGGAACCTCAACGAGGCTCGTTGATTTTCGTTATAGTTTCTAAGTTCGAGTATTAAAATCGAACTGCCAGTGTGAACAAAAAACTGACCGTTGCTATGGCCTTGGTGTTCTCGAGTTTCTTTTAACAAACGAGTATGCGCTAAGCCCATGGTCAAACACCTATTGTGGAGTAAAACTTGCGTCAACCAGTGATTTGGCTTTGTGAAAAACTAGGGCTAACTTTGGCAATTAGTGCTGGCCTCGTGGCTTGTGGTGGTGATAATGCTCAACGATTACAAATCACGGGCTCAAGTACTATTGCCCCCTTGTTAGTTGAGCTAGCGAAGAGCTATGAACAGGAACACCCGAACACCAGAATTGATGTACAAACCGGTGGCTCGGCGCGAGGAATCGCCGACAGCCGACAGGGTCTAGCCGATATTGGTATGGTGTCTAGAGACCTGAAGTCGCAAGAGCAAGACCTGATTGCACATCCGTTGGCGAGAGATGGGATCGCAATGATCTTGCATAAAAACAACAGCGTCAGTGAGCTAACTGAACAGCAAATAGTTTCTATCTATACCGGTGAAACAAAAAGCTGGTCTGAGTTAGGCCCAGGGGATGGAATGATCAGTGTTGTGAGTAAGGCAGAAGGCCGTTCGACCTTAGAATTGTTTCTGTCATACTTCAAGCTAAAAAGCTCTGATATAAAAGCGCACTCCATCATTGGCGATAACGAACAGGCGATAAAAACTGTTTTAGCGAACCCTCGTGCCATTGCTTATGTTTCCATTGGTACTGCCGAATACAGTGTTGAACAGGGTGTCTCAATTCGACTGTTGGCAAACGAAACTGTTGAAGCGAGTACTGAGAATGTCGCCAACCGCTCCTTTCCCCTATCGCGAACCTTAAACCTCGTCACCCTGAATAAACCAACGGGCTTGGCTGCGGATTTTATTGCCTTTGCTCAATCTCCAGCAGCCTATCCATTGATAGAGCGGCAATATTTTGTCCCCCTATAGATCGCTATTTAATTTAAGAAATATATTAGCGAGTATCGCAATGGCAGTAGCAGGATTAGCCCTGCTCATATTTGTATTTTTGGTTTATGAGTCTTGGCCATTATTGTCGAAAGTTGAGATCTCGAGGTTCTTCAATGATGCAGGTTGGCATCCCACTGAGCAGGAGTTCAACTTACTGCCAATGATTGTGGGCACTTTGTTAACGGCCATCGGGGCTTTGATAATTGCCGCTCCACTGAGTATAGCCTCAGCGATTTTTTGCCAGTTTTATGCACCTCCTATCATCGCCAAACTATATACCTCCATTATCGAATTGTTATCAGGTATCCCGTCAGTGGTGTTTGGCTTGTGGGGCCTTGTAGTGTTAGTACCGATTGTTGCGAGTTGGGAGGGTCCTGGTACCAGTCTGCTGGCCGGTATTTTAGTGTTAAGCATTATGATCCTGCCAACGGGGGCGTTGCTGGCAGGTACAGCTCTAGGAAAAATCCCATCGAGTTGGCGGGAGGGGGCTGCAGCCTTAGGTTTGAGTCGCTGGGCGATGGTTAAGAGTATAGCCTTGCCGACCGCTA
>Ga0105358_10001331_pt1 | contig 13125 bp, 10 predicted proteins | sample GOMGulsemesocosm_5_FD_83509 | JGI IMG/M metagenome (GOLD analysis project Ga0105358, IMG submission 83509) | Methane-oxidizing microbial communities from mesocosms in the Gulf of Mexico - GOM15C Gulf of Mexico | ecosystem: Environmental > Aquatic > Marine > Cold seeps | place: Gulf of Mexico...
CATTTTCATGGAGTCGGTCATATCTTCACTTTTAGCGTGCATTTGATCTCGGCCACTGGCGCTGCCCAAATGTGTTAAACCTGTCCCTGTGACTAATAAGTGCGCGCTATCTTGATGATCAATCGGTGCCAATAAACGCCCTTGTGCCGCAAGCTCGGCGTAATCTAAGCACTCATCACTGATTAGCGACAGGGCTAATACTTCAATGCTAATGCGCTCTTCAATCGCTTTTTGCGCCAGTTGCGCAGTGGTGCTGATCGCTATTAATGGCGCTATCCCCTTTGCTGTTACTATGCCGACGGCCCGCTGTTTTGTGTCAGTTAAAAATTGAATTAAACGCATGCTTTTCCCTTACTTATATTTTCTAGCCGATTAATTAAAAACCCGACGCCAGCCAAGGCCCAAGTTGCTAAAAGTGTTCTTATCACCGCTTTATTTATACCCAGCCCGCATCAACATTAAAGCTTTGCGCGGTGATCATTGCGCTGTCATCCGCCGCCAAAAAGAGTGCCATATTGGCAATATCTTGAGGCAGCAACGCCGCGCTGAGACACTGGTTGTATTCGATCAATTTTTTGGCATCATCATCCACCCAATTATCGAGCTGACGCTGGGTCATTACCCAGCCCGGCACTAAAGTGTTGACCCGAATATTAAAAGGACCAAAGTCACTGGCCAGTGAGCGTGTTAATCCATGAGTGGCAGCTTTAGCAGTAGTGTAGCCAGGCATACCGCCCTGCTTGGTCATCCAACTGATAGATCCAAAATTAATGATGGAACCGCCGCTTTCTTTCATGCCCGCTAGCACCGTTTGAGCGGCAAAAAATGCCGGCTTGATATTTACCGCTTGGCAGTCATCCCAAAATTGTGCAGTGACATCCTCCACTGCATGGCGGGTATCATTGGCGGCATTATTTAGCAGTACTTGCACTGCACCAAAATGCTCTTCAGCGCGCTTAACTGCCGATTTAATCTGTTCCACATCGGTTAAATCACACTTTATAAACAATGGCTTATGATCACTTCCTGCTAATGACTGACAAAGTTTTTGCGCCGCTTCTTGCGCAATATCAACAAAGCATACTTTAGCCCCTTGTCCGGCAAAAGCGCTGACTAAACTAGCGCCAATACCCGTTGCGCCACCCGTAATGAAGACGGATTTTCCCACTAGCGATGGATAGCTGGCCAAGTTAGACATTAGTGTGATTCCCTAGGTACATCGTGCCCGCGACAACCCACTAAGAAGTCTAAATCGACGCCTTTATCTGCCTGTAATACGGTATCGCGATAAAGCTTTTGATAGCCGCCGACAATCAATGGCAGCGGTGCGCTCCAACGCTCTTTACGTCGCGCTAGCTCTTCATCAGAAACCTTTAAATGCAAAGTGCGCTCAGGCACGTTCAAAGCGATAATATCGCCATCTTGTACTAGCGCTAAGTTACCGCCGACAGCCGCCTCTGGTGCAGTATGCAAAATAACCGTGCCGTACGCCGTACCGCTCATGCGCGCATCCGAGATGCGAATCATGTCAGTGATACCGCGCTGCAATACCTTGGGTGGCAGTCCCATATTGCCCACTTCTGCCATACCCGGATAACCGCAAGGACCGCAGTTTTTCAACACTAAAATACAGTGCTCATCGACATCCAAAGCTGGATCGACAATGCGCTCTTTGTAGTGTTCGATACTTTCAAAAACAACTGCCCTCCCCGTGTGCACCATCAGTGAAGGAGTAGCTGCTGAGGGTTTAATCACCGCCCCTTTAAGCGCCAAATTCCCTCTTAATACGGCAATACCGCCGCTGTCTACCAGTGGATTTTCTACAGGCAAAATCACCTTGGGATTGTGATTGACCGCAGCTTGGTTGTTTTGCCAAATAGTGTTGCCATTGACGGTCAGCGCATCTTTGTGCAACAGGCCGTTATCTGCCAAGGTCTTTAATACGACGGGTAAGCCCCCTGCGTAGTAGAACTCTTCCATCAAATATTCGCCCGATGGCTGCAAATTGACAATGGTTGGCACATCGCGGCCTACCCTATCCCAATCATCTAAAGTCAAATCTACCCCTACACGCCCCGCAATGGCTAACAGATGCAGTACCGCATTGGTAGAACCACCCACAGCGGCATTGGTACGAATGGCATTTTCAAAGGCATCCTTGGTCATGATCTTCGAGGGGCGAATATCCTCTTCTACCAAGCGCACGATTTCCCGGCCTGTTAGTTGTGCTTGCACATAACGCCTTGAATCTACGGCCGGTATCGCTGCATTTTGCGGCAGTGCCATGCCCAGTGCTTCTGCCATACTCGCCATAGTAGAGGCTGTACCCATAGTGTTGCAGCTACCGGCGCTGCGTGACATGCCCGCCTCCGCCTCTAAAAATTGCTCTGCGGTCATTTCTCCGGCTTTGATCGCCTCAGCGTATTGCCAGAGCGCAGTCCCTGAACCGACATCTTTATCACCATACTTACCGTTGAGCATTGGCCCACCGGAAATCACAATGGCCGGTAAATCACAGCTTGCCGCCCCCATCATCAATGCCGGTGTCGATTTATCGCAACCGACTAACAAAACCACCCCATCAATAGGGTTGCCCCTGATCGCCTCTTCCACATCAATACTGACTAAATTGCGAAATAACATCGCGGTCGGCCTAAGGCTTGACTCGCCCGGGGATGACACCGGAAACTCGACAGGTATTCCGCCCGCCTGATAAATACCGACTTTCACTTTGTCGGCGATGGCCCGAAAGTGCGCATTACAAGGGGTGAGTTCTGACCAAGTATTACAAATACCGATGATAGGTCGACCATCGAAGGTGTCATCTGGTAAACCTTGGTTCTTCATCCAACTACGATGATAAATAGCGTCGCGACTCTCACCACCAAACCAAGCTTGCGAGCGCAGTTTTCTTTTCTTGTCCATAGTTATCTCAACTCGTTACTCTTGAAAACAATTATTTTTATTCATCATACAATATGAGTTAATGCTAGAATTTTTTGCTGATAAATTCAACAGCCAAGACCAATTATCTTTAATATAATTTTTTAAACCCTTTAATTACAATTAGTTAACCATTAACAATTCATCATACTAATATGTACTTACACAGTGATATCTGCAATAATCTGCTGTATATTTAATGCAAAGCGCTAACTTTCACCCCCAGATCAATCGCATTTCGTTACTAGCGGCAGCATTTTTAAAAGTCAAAACTGACTAGATTTCGCTATTAAACGCTCATCCTGAAAAAAGCCCGACGCGTATTTCTGTTAATTATTGGTCCACTGATCTGTCCAGCAGAACTCTGTCTAGCAGACATCTGTTGCAGGATAGTTATGTAATTTAATTTGCTCATTACTGTTTCTAATACAAAGGCGGCTAAATTAGATTTTATTGCTAAAACCTGTTGAAATTAAAACATCCGATAAAAAACTTAGCCGCATGTGAGCAAACGGCCCCAAAAACGATAAGGATCTTACTAAGCCTATGAATAAAAATAGCAAGCTGCGCTCTCAAGCGTGGTTTAACAATCCAGAGAACCCAGGCATGACCGCGCTATATATTGAGCGCTATTTAAATTTTGGCCTTACCCGTGAAGAGCTGCAATCAGGTAAACCTATCATTGGTATCGCCCAAACCGGCTCAGACCTATCCCCTTGTAACCGTCATCACATTGAACTGGCTAAACGGGTACGCGATGGCATTATTGCAGCCGGCGGTATCCCCATGGAGTTCCCCGTTCACCCTATCCAAGAAACCGGAAAGCGACCGACGGCCACTTTAGATAGAAACCTCGCCTATTTAGGCTTAGTAGAATTACTCTACGGCTACCCAATCGATGGCGTGGTATTAATGATCGGCTGTGACAAAACCACTCCCGCCTGCCTAATGGCGGCGGCGACCGTTAATATCCCGGCAATTGCCCTCTCGGTCGGCCCTATGCTCAATGGATGGCACAAAGGTAATCGCACCGGTTCTGGCACGATTATTTGGGAAGCACGTGAAAAACTCGCCACCCAAGAGATCGACTACGAAGAGTTTATGGAGATCACCACTAGCTCGGCGCCATCGGTGGGTTTTTGCAATACGATGGGTACGGCCTCGACGATGAATACGCTGTCTGAAGCGCTGGGAATGCAACTACCGGGCTCTTCAGCGGTTCCCGCTCCGTATCGGGAGCGCGGACAGTATTCCTATAAGACGGGATTGCGCATTGTCGATATGGTCTGGGAGGACTTAAAGCCCTCTGACATTATGACCCGCGAAGCGTTTGAAAATGCCATTGTCGCCAATTCCGCCTTTGGCGGTTCCACCAATGCTCCCATTCACTTAATCGCTATCGCCAGACATATCGGGGTAGAGCTTAGCAATGATGACTGGCAAAATTTTGGTCATAAGATACCGCTGTTAGTCAATATGCAACCGGCAGGAAAGTATTTAGGAGAAGATTTTCACCGTGCAGGAGGAGTGCCCGCGGTGATCGCAGAACTGTTAAGAGAGAACTTACTCCCTCACCCACACGCCATTTGCGTGACCGGTAAGACCATCATTGAAGAAAATGCTCAGGCCGAAAACTATAACCCTAAAGTGATTAAAACGGTCGCTGAGCCTTTAAAAGCGGCGGCTGGTTTTATCAACTTAAGTGGCAATTTGTTTGATAGTGCGATTATGAAAACCTCGGTCATCTCCGATGAATTCCAACGTCGCTATTTATCCAATCCTACTGACTTAAATGCTTTTGAAGGTCGCGCCATTGTTTTTGAAGGCCCTGAGGATTATCACGATAGGCTGGATGATCCGGCGCTAAACATCGATGAGAGTTGCATTTTGGTGATCCGCGGAACAGGCCCTATTGGTTATCCTGGCGGTGCCGAAGTGGTGAACATGCAACCGCCAGCAGCCCTACTGAAGCAGGGCATACATGCGCTACCCTGCATTGGCGATGGTCGCCAATCTGGCACCTCAGGCTCGCCTTCTATTCTCAATGCCTCACCGGAAGCTGCTGCTATGGGTGGCTTGGCCCTCGTCGCCACCAACGATACTATACGGGTAGATTTAACAGCAGGTACGGCGAATATACTCATTGATGAAAGTGAATTGGCAATACGCAAAAGCGCACTAGAAGCCAAAGGTGGATTCCCCTACCCGGATCATCAAACCCCATGGCAGGAAATCCAGCGGTCGATGACCGATCAGTTTGATAAAGGGATGACCTTGAAACCCGCCGTTAAATATCAGCGAATAGCTACAGACAAAGGCTTGCCTAGAGACAATCACTAGCAAAGCGCTGCATGAGTTCCATATCGCAGATCAGTTTCAGTCAGTTTTCTGAGCCTGCATATGGGGCTTATTTGTCCACTTCGTGCGATAAAACCTGTCACTAAGTGAACGATTTCCGCAATTCCAAACCTCTGAGCGCGCAACAGGCCCCAGTATAACTTTTAGGGAAAAGTGGAAAACTGCTACCCGCAATTATCGAGGTCGCGGCGCTAACCTTAAAATATCGCCGCCATCGGTGGCAATAATAAATCGACCGCTAGCATCTGTAATAATATTGCGAATACGCTGTGCATACGCCTCTAAATAGCGCCGCTCATTCACTACTTTAGCACCGCTGAGTTGTACGTGATTGATATGGGTTAACTTTAGTGCTCCAGCGAATAAATCTCCGCGCCAAGCTGTAAATGCCCCGCCTTGATAAAAAAGCAAACTAGAGGGCGCTATTGATGGGATATACACTTTGCGCGGTGATTCAATGCCCAATTTTGTCTGTGCCTCACCCACGGCGACAGGCCCCCAGTATTCTTTACCGTGAGAGGTGATTGGCCAGCCATAGTTTTTACCCGCTAACAGCAAATTAATTTCATCGCCGCCGCGCGGTCCGTGTTCTATTGCCCAGAGTTTGTTAGTAGTGCTGTCAAATGCCAAACCTTGAGGGTTGCGGTGCCCGTAACTATAGATCTCTGGCAAATAACCTTTGCGCCCTACAAATGGATTATCCTCAGGGACACTGCCATTTAAATTTAAGCGCACAATAGTACCTGCATGGTTCAAAGTGTTTTGGCCATTTTCACGCACCCCGCGATCCCCGATAGAGAAATACACATGGCCACTATTATCAAAGGCTATTCTCGATCCAAAATGCCGCGATGTGCCAGTTACTGAATGTGTCACAAGCAGGTCTTGCCATTGATAGAGACTACGCTTAGAGACACTGAACTTGGCACGGGCTAATACCGTTGCCCCACCCGCTTGCAGTGCTTTTACATAAGTAAAATAGAGCCAGCCAGTGCGATTAAAATTGGGGGCCGTGGCGACATCTAACAAGCCCCCCTGCCCTTGGGCTAACACTTTCGGACCACCGCTCACCGGCGCTACTTTAGCTGAAGTTAAATCCAACAGTACTATCGAGCCACGCCGCTGAGTAATCAGCAGTTTGTTTTCTGTCACCAGCGTCATCCCCCAGGGAATTTTTAAACCTGACGTTAGTTGAGAGACAGCAAAGGGCGATTGCTCTGCTCGCAGAGATATACTGGAGAATAACAAACAGACCAGCAAAGACATTGTTAATAGGCGCATGCTCTTTAAAACTCCCCTGTAAGATTGCTCCAATACTATCACTCAATAAGGTCAGTATAGCCACTGCACACAATAATCCTCAATACGCAGCTATTAATTAACAAATTTAACTGGCAGCACAAGCATGCAAGCGATGATAAGCGCTTGCTTAGTGACAACTATTCGCCCTAAAATCATTACTCAAACTCACTGTTTAAAAGGAATGAAAATGCAATTTGCAGTAACAGCTTACGATCATCCGGGGGCAGACACACTTGCGCTGCGTATGCAGCACCGAGAAGCACACTTAGCAGGACTTGTTAAAAGTATTGAGGCGGGTAATTTTTTAAGCGGTGGCGCTCTGTTAGATACAGATGGAAAAATGATGGGATCATCACTGCATGTAGAATTTGACGACCGCGCTGCACTCGATACTTGGATTGCAAACGATCCGTTCTCTCAGGCTAACGTCTGGGGAAAAATAGAGATTCAAGAAGTACGCTTGTTTTCCCCTGCTTAAAGCTAACCAAGTAATGTACTTTTACCTCCACCCTTCATTGAAGAGGTGAAGGTAAAACCGCGATGCTCTTTATATCACTCAGTTATAACATTAAGCGGTTGCTGATTTAGGTTTATCGGTGCGCTGAGATTCACGCAACTGCTGCTTTTCTTGACGACGACGATTGATTGTCTCAACCGCATCTCCGCCTAAGTGTACATCACCGCGACTTTCAGCTAGCTGCATTTGCTTTTCACGCTGTGCAAAGCGCGCGCGTTGCTCTGGCGTCTGCTGATCAAAACAGAATTCACAGCTGACACCTTTGGCGTAATTTTCATGCTGCATCTGCTCTGCAGTTAAAGGTAGTCGACAGGCGTGACACTGATCGTACTTTCCTTTATCGAGGTTGTGATCAACGGTGACACGATTATCAAACACAAAACACTCGCCTTCCCACATAGACTCTTCTTGAGGAACTTCTTCTAAGTACTTAAGTATGCCGCCCTCAAGGTGATAAACCTCTTCAAAACCTTGCTCTTTTAAATAAGCCGTCGACTTTTCACAGCGAATTCCGCCGGTGCAATACATGGCCACTTTTTTGTTTTTCTCAGGATCTAAATTATCTTTAACGTACTGTGGAAATTCTCTAAAGTTAGTTGTCTCAGGGTCTAATGCACCCGTGAAAGTACCCACCTTTACTTCGTAATCATTACGGGTATCCACTAATACAACTTCAGGGTCAGAGATGAGCGCATTCCAGTCCTTAGGCTTTACATAAGTACCAACCACTTGATTAGGGTCGATGCCTTCAACACCCATAGTGACGATTTCTTTTTTAAGCTTAACTTTAGTGCGATAAAAGGGATTGGCTTCATCAAAAGACTCTTTAGTAACGATATTAGATAGCCGTTCATCGCTCTCTAACCAAGCGAGCAGTGCATCTATACCAGCGCGCGAACCCGCCACTGTGCCATTAATTCCCTCGCTCGCTAACAGCAGTGTACCGCGCACTTCGTACGTCAGCATGTGAGCGTGTAGCGGCTCACGCAGCTCGGCGAAATTTTCTAGACGAACGAATTTATACATTGCACAGACGACAATTTTTGACATATTTTTTCCTCGGCGAACCGGATCGTAAATCCGGAGCATTTTTAAATAAAACAATAACTTAACACCTACGTTCGGAATATAATCATCATACACCATCATATAAAATCAATAAGTTATATAATGACGACTACTGTATATTCCGAAATAAGCATTAATTTTAGAGCGCGTATTCTACCTATAATCTAGCAAGGCGTTCAAGTCATATCACGGGGTATTTGATGTCAGGCAGTCACAGCATACTAGTCACAGTTAGCGGCATGTTTTTTCTATCGAAGATCGTGGTATATATTGGCGGAGTATTTAAAACCCGCAACCAAACATGGAATACGGTGTTTATAATGACTGGGGTGATTATTTTTGTTCCTGGATTAATAATGGGGATTATGGCGCTGATCGGATAATAAGCCTGCTTACAGCTCTTTAGTACACTCCCGATGCATTCTGACTGAGCTAATCACTACTCCCTCAACTAGAAAATCTTCGCCTTCCCTTAACTGGTAGGTTGAGGAATCCTTATTAGATGAAATAAGTCTCTGCATTTTGGTATCGATTTTCTTGCAAACTAAACCGTCATTTAATGTGACAACAATGATATCTCCATTGTTAACCTGATTGGTAGGACTACCCAGATTCGAACTGGGGACCCTAAGATATTCCATTAATACTCTTTGTTATCAACAGATTATACCCTATCGCTAACTGTAAAAATACCAGAGCTTTGTACCAGTTGTCGAGCTCAATTATATGATTTGTAGTAAAAACCTGTGAGATCATTTAGATTCACTTCGTCGTTCCGCATCCCAGTGACCCATGAGCCACTCACAGCTACCAGTTGAAGGGCTAGTTGTCAGTGTCTGGACTTGACTTGACACAAAGCTGCCATTGTATCTAAGCGTGGATAGAGCAGGTAAATGAGTTATTTTATGTCGTCAATTCTGCTAATCGTTTCAGGATAATGTCCAGTTCAAGTTTGGTAGTTTGGACTAATTCGAAACCTAGCTCTCCAATTCCTGATTTTTGTTCTATAACCCAGATTGCAGGCTTTCCCGAAGACAGTTTGTCTGCTATTTCTTTTGCATTGACTCGTGTAATGCTAGAGTCTATTTTCAGATTTACTCTCGAAAAAGGAAGTCCTGTTATATCAACTTCCTCACTTGCGCAAATACCGTTAAGTGAACTCGAGTTTTCAACAAAGTAATCGATTTTAATTTGTTGTGATTTCTTCCATTCTTCAAGATTAAGTGATTCACGCTCTTGAACTGCGGCCAAAACTCCAATTAAAGCCTCTTTTGTTGCTTTCATACCTCTTCCGATACCTTTCTCTTGAGCTTTAACTGCATCAACTAGCTGTTTTTTCCCTACCACAAGACCAGCTGTCGGTGCTGCCAAGTATTTTTGTGCACTTATGAGCACAAGGTCAGCTTCGGTTTGAATGAGCTCTTTTATCCGAAAGTCCTGAGCTGCACCGTCAATAATTGCAGGTATACCATATTTGTGTGCTAATTTTACTGCTGCACTAAAATCTAGATCCTCACACCCTACAAGTTTCGACGAAACTAATAATAAACAACAAGTGTTACTCCTCACAATTTGTTGTTCGATATCTTCTAAAGAACATGAGTTTTTATTGCCTGCTATAACAGGTAAAGCTCCGCTAATACGAATGGCCTGTAAGATTGAGTGTCCGTAATTGACACAGTGGCTAGAGGGTATAATGACGCAGTCTGCCATCCCTTCCGTATTCGGGAGCGATTCTATTCGCTCTTGCGACATTCCAGTCATAGCAGCAGCAATAGAAACTGTAATTCCAGACGCTGTACAATGAGTAACAGCAGCTGATTCCGAGTTTGCTAATTTTGAAATTTTTTTACTGGCAATATCCTGAAGTTCATGGATTATGAAATAATTGGATAGAGCTTCAGTAACTGCTTCACAAACTACTCTTGAGGATCTTGATACGCCTAAAGGAGTGAAAGTCCCACGTGCATTAATCACTGTAGTTAAGTTTTGCGACTCTTGAAAAGACATTATCTATTTCCAGTAACAATTGCTCAAATCATAATTACTTTGTGCATTAAGGGGGAGTAATGATTGAATACAGGATAAACAGTATACTCGATGGTTAATAGTAATGCAGATATATGGTTTTAAATAATCTCAAAAAATTCGTTTTGTTCCAAATGTTTATTACCAAAAATGTATTTTGATTTACTATATGAGTTACTTTACCTAATCAATAACTTCCGCTTTTGGCCGACTGTCGTCTTCGCTAATCGAAAATTCGCAGCTTGCAAGTCAGCTTGGGTAACGGCAAAACCTGACACAGACTGTGTGAAAACTCCTAAAAATACGAATATTACGCCTTCAATACTCCTCTATAAAATTACCGAATTAATAAAATCAATAACTTGGAACACGCCTACTTTCTTAAAAACAGGAAATTAACACTTTAATTTGAGTTTTCACACAGTCTGGACACATTACAAACATTTCAAATGCACTGAAAAAGGGCTATTGTGACCCAAATAGACGTCTAGAAAGCTGGGTACTTATCAGAGGCGAGTATTGAGCGCCGTTATTCATAGCGAAAGCGCCCCTACAATTGTAAATGCAATTGCGAAGGGCTTAAATTACGCGGCTTACCGGAAATTTCTAGCGTATTAAAACTAGATGACCATTTTCTTTAAACCGTTAAATCACTCAGTTCCAGTTGTTCTTTTGTCGCGCACCGCGGCCTGTTTACTTCACTGCCAGCAGCCTTGAGCCTGTGCGTCTTGGCAGAAATGAACAAAACTTTTGGGTTCTCGACCAAGCGCACGCTGAACTCCGTCAGTGATACTCGCGTTCTTACCGTCTAGAATCTGCTCTACAAGGGCGGCGACGAAGCTGGCGTCTTGCTCTGGGACGCCAACGGCGATAAGCGTGCCACAAAACTCTTCTGCGGTGCACGGTCGGAACGACACATCCCGTCCGCTGGCTCGTGCGATGTGACCAACGGCCTCATCCCAAGTTAGCAATTGCGAGCCCGTAATTTCATAAACCTTGCCTGCGTGCCCATCTTCTGTGAGGGCTGCTACCGCGACATCCGCAAGGTCCTCAAGATCAACAAAAGGCTCTGTTACTGCGGAAGTGGGAACCGAGACTTCACCGCTGAGTACACCTTCAAGGAAACCACCCTCACTGAAGTTTTGCGCAAACCAACTCGGCTGGAGAATCGTCCACTGCATAGAGGAGTCCTTCAGTAACTGTTCGCATGCCTGTGCGCGGGCCTCGTTACGTTGAGAGAGCAAAACGACACGACGTAGCCCTGCATCCTCGGCCGCCTTTACGAATGCAGCAATCACTCCATGGGCAGAAGGCACCGCGAGGTCGGGCGAATATGCGACGTACGCAATCTCGATATTACGCAGTGCAGCGCTCCAAGTGTCAGATTGCTCCCAATCAAAGGGAGTCTCGCTGCGACGGGTTCCATGTCGTACACGCAGACCACGAGCTTCTAGCCGCTGAGCGACCCTCTTTCCTGTTTTGCCTGTTGCACCGATCACGAGTATTTCAGATTGCATAGTAGTCTCCTTAGTTTTGGTGTGTTTTCAGTTTTTGCAGCCTGGACTACTCCTGGCTGTATATTTATGTTTAGTTTCGTCTTTATTAAACTAGGTCACATGACCTAGATATTGCAAATATAGGTCGAATGACCTACAATGTCAACTTTAAATTATGAGAACTTTGCTAAAAAAACTTAAGTTATTGTTTATATTTTAGTTTTTCTATAGCTGGTAACGAGATGATCTATGAAGAAAAACGCTAAGGCTGAAAAAGTACTTGATGTGGCTTTGCAGCTACTTAAAAACGAAGGTGATTATGGCGTGACTATGAGAAAAGTTGCGGCCTTAGCTGATATGTCTTTGAGCAATGTGCAGTATTACTATAAAAATAAGGATTCACTGCTTAAATCAATGGCAGATAGGTATTTTCAGTCTTGTCTTGAAGAGATAAAAAAAATCGACACTCTCCAGTCTCATGATTCTTGGAAACTAGAGCTTGAACAATTACTGCGAGGTTTTTTGGTTCATGGGTTAGAAGTAACAGATATGTGCCGTCTCTTTAGAGAGTACTGGGCTATTTCAACTCGAAATCAGGTGATTGATGAGCATATTAAACAGTATTATGTACAAATGGTCGTAATATTATCTGACAAATTTCGCCCTGTTGCTAAATCTGAAAAAGGGCTAGCTAAAGCAGTCTCTGTGATTATCCCGTTTTCGGAAGGCTACTCTATTACTGCGCTTGCCATGCCTGAAGATATTGATAGTATTACTAGCATTCTTCTTTCACTCGTTGTTATTCTTCTTCAAGAAAAGTAGCTGTCTTGTTTTTCCATTCATACCGGCAGTTCATGGCCGAAAACAGCCACTGAAAACTACTTCTCGCAAGAAAAGACTTAGTACTATTACAATCGTAATTTATTAGAAAAGTATAGAAGAATAACTAAAGGAGATAATAATTTAGATGAAATCAAACTACTGTATTTTGCCATTTTTTTGCCAAAATTTTGCCAATTTTTTAGAGGATAAAAAATTTAGCCTCCAACTCTTTGATTAATAAAGAGATTGGTAGGACTACCCAGATTCGAACTGAGGACCTCTACCATGTCAAGGTTGCGTCTGTGACCCACTAACTTATTGATAATAAATTAAAATAAGCCGTTTTTAACCCTATTTTTGCGACTTTCACGTACCTAACGAAATCAACGAGTTAGATATAGAGAAACACTGTATATTTCCAATTATAAAAATCTTTCTTTTCCTGCCAATAAGCTTACAACTCTATGCAAGCTGACATGTTCAATCTATTTACGGCTATAGGTTTTGTAAACACGTTAAGATCAAATTATTACTTTCAGAGGGTTCTTGATGAGAAATCAGATTTTTGCAGTTGTGAAATGATTAACCATA
>Ga0105358_10001332_pt1 | contig 13124 bp, 8 predicted proteins | sample GOMGulsemesocosm_5_FD_83509 | JGI IMG/M metagenome (GOLD analysis project Ga0105358, IMG submission 83509) | Methane-oxidizing microbial communities from mesocosms in the Gulf of Mexico - GOM15C Gulf of Mexico | ecosystem: Environmental > Aquatic > Marine > Cold seeps | place: Gulf of Mexico...
CCCAGCGATCTAGGGCAACCATATCGTCAAAAGCAACCGAATGCTGTGCTGGTTCAAAACCGTTTAAGTTAGAGAGTAAGAAGCGTGAGGTATTACGAATACGGCGATAAGCATCGGCTTGGCGTTTAAATATTTCATCGCCCGCAGTAATTTCTTGCGTATAATTTACCGATGCCGACCATAAGCGCAGAATATCAGCACCTAGGTTATTAGTAATTTCTTTGGGCGTGATCACATTGCCTAATGACTTAGACATTTTGTGGCCTTTAGCATCAACCACAAAACCGTGAGTAAGCACTTGCTTATACGGCGCTTTGCCATTCATCGCAACCGATGAAATCATTGATGACATAAACCAACCACGATGTTGATCTGAGCCTTCAAGGTATAAATCAGCAATACCGTCAAATTCTTCACGCGCATTAACAACTGAATAATGTGTTGTGCCCGAGTCAAACCAAACATCTAAAGTATCAGGAACTTTAACGTATTCTTTCGCATCGTCACCAATAAGTTCAGCAGCGTCTAAATCAAACCATGCTTGAATGCCTTTTTCTTCAACACGTTTAGCAACGGTTTCAATTAACTCAATACTACGTGGATGCAAAGCACCCGTGTCTTGATGGATGAATAATGCCATTGGCACGCCCCACGTACGTTGGCGTGAAATACACCAGTCTGGACGACCTTCAACCATAGATTCAATACGGCGTTGACCCCAATCAGGGATCCACTGTGTTTTTTCAATTTCGTTAAGTGAATCTTGACGTAAACCTTTTTTGTCCATGCTGATAAACCACTGCGGCGTTGCACGGAAAATTAATGGTGTTTTATGACGCCAGCAATGTGGGTATGAATGCTCTAACGCATGATGGTGCATTAAAGTGCCATGCTCTTTTAACGTTTCAACCACGTTAGCGTTCGCTTTAAAAACATGTTGTCCAGCAAAGAGTTCTGTATCTTCTAAATAAACACCGTTTGCACCAACCGGATTTGCAACTTCTAGGTTATACAGTTTACCAACGACAAAATCTTCCACACCATGACCCGGCGCAGTATGTACACAACCGGTACCAGAATCAGTAGTAACATGTTCACCTAAAATAACCGGCACAGTGAAATCATAAAATGGGTGTTTAAGTTGTACTAAATCTAATTCCGCGCCTTTACAAAAACCTAATGCGTGGTACTTATCAATGCCAAAACGATCCATACATGAAGTCACTAAATCAGAGGCAATAATAAGGCGCTGTTTGCCCTGCTCTGTTTCACACTGTACTAGCGTATATTCAACCTCAGCGTGAACTGAAACCGCGCGGTTAGCAGGAAGCGTCCAAGGGGTTGTTGTCCAAATAACGACAGAAATTTCACCTTCGCCTTCATGATTTTCAGGATGATTAAATTTATCGGCAACACTTTGATCAACAACCGTAAATTTCACATCAATCGCTGGTGATTGCTTGTCTTTGTATTCCACTTCTGCTTCCGCCAAAGATGAACCACAATCTGTACACCAATGCACAGGTTTGAAACCTTGATGTAAATGACCATTTTCAGCAATTTTACCCAATGCACGAATGATATTCGCTTCAGTGCCAAAATCCATGGTTAAATAAGGTTTTTCCCAATCAGCAAAAATACCTAAACGTTTAAAATCGTCACGTTGACCGTTGACTTGCTTAGCAGCATATTCACGGCATTTTTCGCGAAAAACACTGGCTGAAACTTTAAGTCCCGGCTTGCCTACTTTTTTCTCAACCATTAATTCAATCGGTAAACCATGACAATCCCAACCCGGCACGTATGGCGCGTTAAAATCTGACAATGTTTTTGACTTAATAATAATATCTTTTAGAATTTTATTAACGGCATGACCTATATGAATATTACCATTTGCATACGGAGGACCGTCATGCAAAATAAACGATTTCTTACCTTTTTTCGCCGCTCGAATTTGGCCATACAAATCTTTTTCAGCCCATTCTTTTAGCATATTAGGTTCACGGTTTGCCATGTTGCCTTTCATCGCGAAAGACGTTGCTGGCAAATTTAAGGTCTGTTTGTAATCACTCATTTAAATCATTATCCGTTATTGTCATGGTTAATCTATTAGCATCAATGTATACATCAATGTTTATCTAAAATTTTATAGCGTCATTTATTTGATAGTTTCGTCAAAAATAAACGGGCTTGTTTACTATCATTACTAATTTGTTCTTTCAAAGCGAGTAGTGAATCAAACTTAATTTCATCACGAAGTTTATGTAACATCACGACTTCAATTGACTGACCATACAAATTAGCATCAAAGTCAAAAATATGTACTTCTAATTGCTGCCTAATACCAGCGATGGTTGGCCTTGAACCAATATTTGCAACACCATAACAAGTATCTTTTGTCGTTTTTACTTGAACAACATATACACCTGAAATAGGTGACACTCGTCTTTTTAAACGAACATTGGCTGTTGGAAAACCTAATTGCCGGCCTCTTTTATCACCGTGGAATACTCGACCGATAATAGAATATGGGCGACCTAACATTCGCTCTGCACTTTTCAAATCATCATGTTCTAGTGCATGGCGTATTTCAGTACTGCTAATGCGGCAATCTGACATTTTATAGCTTGCCGTGTCAAACACAGCAAAGCCATATTTTTCACCCGCTTCACATAACATTTCAAAATTACCGACTCTATTTTTACCAAAGTGGAAATCGTCACCAACAATTAATCGTTTAATACCGAGCTTTTTAACTAAAAGTTCATTAATAAACTCTTGTGCCGTTTGTGCTGCAAATTTTCTATTAAAATTCACGCAAATTAATCGTTGTACACCTAATTTTTTTAATAAGGTATATTTATCTCTTAAACGACATAACCTTGCTGGTGCTGATTTAGGAGCAAACAACTCCTGTGGCTGCGGCTCAAAAACAAGTACTGCAGGTACACAATTTAACTCTTTAGCTTGTTTTACCAAGGCTTCAATAACTCGACGATGACCAAGATGTACACCGTCAAAATTACCAATAGTTAATACACAACCATGATCTTCTAACTGAATATTGTGTATACCGCGTATTAAGCGCATTACTATGTTAAACCTTAAAAATAAAACGTAAAAACGTTAATTAAGCGACTTTACAGTGCTGAAGAATAAATAATCGACGGATTATATATCAGTATTCAATAAGAATCAGTACTTGAACGCAATTTGCTTAAATTAAATTTAGTGCTGACTAACTATTTTAAAATCTTGCATCCTGATCCCCAAAATAAGAATACTAGCAAAGTAACTTAACATGCCAAAAGTAATACATTGAACAAGTGTTATTACCCGCTCAGAAAAAGCCATGTCTAGCCATAAATCTAAAGAAGGAGATAAATAATTAACGACTAACGCCATAACTCCCGCTGATAAAATTATTTTTAACATAAAAATTAATGTAGAACGAGAAAGCTTAAAAACATTCTGAGCTTTTAAACCTTGATATAACAAAGTCGCGTTTAATGTTGCGGACATAGCAGTTGCAATAGCTAAACCAACATAACCAAAAAAAGGTGCAAGCATTAAATTAAACACCATATTAGCAACCATCGCTTTAATACCTATTGAAACAGGTGTCTTAGTATCCTGACGGGCATAATATGCAGGCGCTAGTATTTTAATAAACATAAAGCTAATCAAGCCTGAAAGATAAGCAAATAAAGCATACGAAACATGTAAAATAGTATCTTGAGAAAATTCACCACGCATAAATAAAATCATAATAATCGGCTGTGCCAGTACCATTAGCCCCGCCAAAGCTGGCCAACCAAATAGAGAAACAATCTTTAATCCCCAAGCAATAGTATCGCTAAATTCTTGTCCATTTTGCCGGGTATGAAGCTTTGATAGGCTAGGTAAAATAACTGTAGCAATGCCAATACCAAATAAACCCAAAGGAAATTCTAGCAAGCGATCGGCGTAATAAAGCCAACTAATTGAGCCTGTGACTAAAATACTAGCAATTAGTGTATCAAGCAGTAAATTAATTTGTGTTACTGAAACGCCAAACAAAGCAGGCACAATGAGTTTGCGAATTTTTTTAACCCCTGTTTCGTGCCAAGCCCACTTGGGTTTTACAAGAACGCCAGCTTTGATTAAAAATGGGATCTGAAAAAGAAACTGTGCTAAACCGCCAATAAATACGCCCCAAGCAAGCGCATAAGCTGGGTTGTCAAACAATGGCGACAAATATATCGCACAGGAAATAATACAAACATTAAGTAAGACCGGCGTAAATGACGATACAGCGAACCGGCCAAAAGTATTCAAAATAGCACCTGCAAGCGCAGTAAAGCTGACAAACCATAAATAGGGGAAAGTAATTTTAAGTAGCGAAGCCGCCAATTCAAATTGTTGCGCTTTAGGTCCATCACTTAACCAATCAACAAACCAACCGAAGCCAAATAAAATGACAAAGAGTGGCGAAGCAATCATACCAATTAACGTGACTATGGTGATGATTACACCCAAAGTACCAGAAACTTGCGCAATTAATTTTCGTGTTTCACCGTCATTAATACTTACGCCATTTTTCTCATCTTTGGTGTGATATTCACTGAGCACAGGTACAAAAGCTTGAGCAAAAGCTCCTTCAGCAAATAAGCGACGAAAAAAATTAGGAATTTTATTGGCAAAGAAAAATACATCTGAGGCAACACCTGCACCTAAAAGGTTGGCAATAACAACATCTCGAACCAAACCAAGCACACGAGAGACTAAGGTCATAAAGCTGACAATTAGACCTGATTTTATCAGTTTTTTACTCAAAAACAATTCCTCAGAAAATTAACCTAACAGGGGACATACTAATATTTTTATAACTACACAATTTTCAATTACTACAGTAAGAGAATATTATGCTTTTTTTTAATGAAAAATGACAAGTAAATTAATAACTAAAGATGGGGATCCTGTTTATTCTGCAGTAAAAAACGTAAGAAATATTTTTACTTACGTTAAAAACAAGCACTGCCAAGTTAAAATTAGTAAAATAAAGCGTTAAAAAGTTTGACAACCAAGCTAAAAACAGGCATATTTCCTCGCCTTAAATTTAGGCTATATTTATTCAATTTTAGGAGTTCACCTTGGCTAACTCAAAGTCTGCTAAGAAGCGCGCAGTACAATCTGAAAAGCGCCGTCAACACAATGCAAGTCGTCGCTCTATGATGCGTACATTACTTAAAAAAGTAATTGCTGCAATCGAAGCCGGTGACAAAGAAACAGCATCTAAAGAATTTGCTACTGCTACACCGATCCTTGATCGTTACGCAAGCAAAGGTCTTATTCACAAAAACAAAGCTGCTCGTAGCAAAAGTCGTTTAAACGCTGCTATAAAAGCTCTTTAGTTTTTGTTAAAAGTTTAAAAAACCGGCCTTAGCCGGTTTTTTTTTGCCTATTTTTAGGCTTTTCCTTGCGCTCTACCTCATTATTTTTTAGTCTCTATTCGGTATTTCAATAGGACTAAATAATGAAGCTTTCAAAAATTGCCCCTCTCGTTCTTGTAGCAACCACCATGTTAAGTGCATGTGGTGAAACAAATAATAATCAAAAAAGCAATACAACTACACTTTTACCCGAATATCAAAATAGACTCGATATTTATAAAACAGTAACTTTAAGTGCAGATTTAAATCACTTGTCTGTAAACCAAAAGAAAATGCTTGGTTTGCTTATTGATGCATCGGACATTATTGATGACCTTTTCTGGCAACAATCATTTGGTAAAAATAAAGAAACATTTTTAGCTAGCATTAAAGATGAAAAAACACGTCAATTTGCCGATATTAACTACGGCCCTTGGGATCGGTTAGATGGAGATAAGCCGTTTTTAACTGATACTTTAGCAAAGCCTCATGGCGCGCAGTTTTATCCAAAAGATATAACAAAGTCAGAATTTGAAAAAGCAAAATTTGCAGACAAAAATGGCTTATATTCTCTTGTTCAGCGTAATACGGAAGGACAATTAATGACCATCGCTTTTTCTGAAGCTTATGCAGATCAAATCAACCGCATCGCTGTTATTTTAGAGAAAGCTGCAACCTTTGCTGACGATAAAGAGTTTGCTAACTATTTGACTATGAGAGCGCAAGCACTGCGTAGTGATGACTATCAAGCATCAGACTTTGCTTGGATGGATATGAAAAACAACCCAATTGATGTTGTTATAGGCCCAATAGAAACCTATGAGGATCAATTGTACGGCTACCGAGCAGCATTTGAATCATATGTGCTAATCAAAGATTTATCTTGGAGTAAAAAGCTAGCTAAATATGCTGAGTACTTACCCGATCTGCAAAAAACATTACCGGTAAATAGAAAGTATAAAAAAGAAGTTCCCGGCTCTGATGCCGATCTTAACGCTTATGATGTTATCTATTATGCAGGACACTCTAATGCGGGCGGAAAAACAATAGCAATTAACTTGCCTAATGACGAGCAAGTACAATTAGAAAAAGGTACCCGTCGTTTACAATTAAAAAATGCTATGCGTGCAAAATTTGATGCCATTATGTTGCCTATTGCAGAAACATTAATCGTCCCAGAGCAACGTAAGAATGTTACATTTACTGCTTTTTTTGCTAATACCATGTTTCATGAAGTTGCTCATGGTTTAGGCATTAAAAATACGATTAATGATAAAGGAACTGTTCGTCAGGCGCTCAAAGAGCATGCTTCAGCCCTTGAAGAAGGTAAAGCAGATATTTTAGGCTTATATATGATCAGACAATTATTAGCCAAGGGTGCAATCACAGAGGGTACACTTCAAGATTATTACACCACCTTTTTAGCTGGTATCTTCCGTTCAGTACGATTTGGCGCTAGTTCTGCACATGGTAAAGCCAATATGGTTCGCTTTAACTACTTTGGTGAACAGGGTGCATTTAGCCGAAATGAACAAGGTCTATACAGTGTCAATATGGAAAAAATGACTGCTGCAATTGACTCGTTATCCGTACTTATTTTAACTCTCCAAGGTAATGGCGATTATCAAGGCGTTGATAAACTCGTTAACGCAAGTGGTATTATCAAACAGTCACTTGCCAATGATTTAGCCATATTAGAAGCTGCAAAAATCCCTGTAGATATTACGTTTAAGCAAGGCAAACAAGTTCTTGGTTTATAATACTATTTTAAAACAACCCGGTCACACTAACTTGATTTTGAGTTAGTGTGACCTCCAAAATACAATCAAAAATGTTTGAAACACAATTGCAACTCATCAGGTCATATTGAACACAATAAACACGACAGCATTAGTTGCAATAACACATGAAAAAATACTTAATTTCTTTAATATTATTATTCTCAAACATTCCAAATGTACAAGCCACATCAACAGCCCAAAACTGGCAGCTTAAAACCCAAGATGGCACGGCTATATCGCTTAGTCAATATCAGGGAAAACCTATTATTCTTCATTTCTGGGCGACATGGTGCCCATATTGCAAAAAACTTCAGCCTGAACTGGTAAGATTACAAAAAAAATACCAGTCGACAGATGTGCAAATTGTCTCTATCAGTTTTAATGAAGATGATGGGGCAATGCCACAAGATGAGTTAAAAAGCAGAGGTTATGATTTTGTAACTGCAGTAAATGGCGATAACGTTGCCGAGTTGTATGGCGTAAGAGGAACCCCAACAACATTTTTTATTAATCGAGCTGGCGAAATAATTTTCAAATCAACAAGTTCAGATATCACTGATCCAAGGCTTGATTTAGCATTACAAGCTATCACCAAATAAACAAAGCTTAAATTATCTCCTCCTAAGATTTTGCTAGTTGGTAAAGTTTACTTTTATAACGCTGACGTTGTTTTACTTCGTAAACCCACTCCAGTGATTGTTCTAGTATTACTTTTGCTTTGGTGATTTTTCCTTTTTTTAAGTAAATATCATATAAACTTATATATGCTTGTGTAACATAAGGTGCCATAGCGATAACTTTTAAGTACTTACGCTCTGCACTTCGATATTGTAACTTTCGTTCAGCAAGCATTGCCTGTTCAAGCCAGCGGTATGGATTGGGATCATCAAGTTGATCTAACTCTTGTTGAATCAATTCTGCCTCTTGAAATTTATCAATTGTTGTTAACAAGACTTGATAATTACTTAACAAGTTAATATTAGCTTCACCATGTACCTTAGCAATTTTATACATTTTTTCTGCGCTAGCTAAATCACCTTTCTTCTTATGCAGCAGCGCCATTAAGTTTATAGTTGCAGAGTCTTCTGGTGCAACATCATAAGCTTTACTGGCATTAATAAACGCAGCATCTAAATCGCCATCAACAAGTGCAAATGACGCAATATTATTATAATACATAGCTAAAAATGATGAATACGTGATTTTTTTACTTGCAATATTGCTACTCTGAGGAAAATAATCAATAACAACACCAGGTTTACTAAGGTAAATCTTATCTTTTTCAGGAATAAATGTTGGGTCATAAATATATACTTGAACATGAGAGGCCGATAAAATCAGATTCGTATGTTTTTCAAAGACAGGAATGCTATTAACTTCTCGATAATCATAGTCAAGTCCAACTAGATTCGACAACGCAGTAGTTAATATTGCCAAGCTCATACAATTCCCACGATTAAGACGATATGTTTCTTCAGCAATAAGTGTATCGCCATAATAGGTAAAATCTGAAAAACGTTCTGCGATAAATGAATACACAGTGTGGTGGGGTTTATCTCCTAGCGCTATTTTTTGTGCATAGAATTTTAGAAACTCTGCCTCTTGGCTTTTACTTAATTTAAAAATTTCATCAGGTGATATAACATCAACTTCTCGGCCATTAAATAACGACTGGTTTATCGGTAGTACGGGAAAAGCCTCATTGTTAGTTGTTTTGTACTGTGATTTTGACGAACAGGAAGATAGACTCAATATCCAAATCAGTATTAATAAAGTCTGATTTAACTTAATCATATAAACTCCTAATCTTATAATATTTCAGGTACGTACTTCGAATAAACATTTTCAAAAACAACTACGAAGAACTTACTACTTAATATTAACCTAATGCTTTTTTAAAATGATGTCTAGCAAATTCCTTTAATACGCTAATAAACATAATTTGAAACATTTAAAATAGTGTTATTTAAAAACCCTAACCGATTGTAATTAAATGATAATATCTAAAACCAACAGTAATAGATAATGACAAGACTTGTATCGACAAACAACACAACATAAAATCGAAAATTCAAACGTTACTTGTTAATACTTAGTAGCGTTAAAGTGAGGGTACACTCACTAAAACAGGTGAATGAGTCACTAGCCACTTGCAATTAATTATAACAATATTTCAACCATAGGAAGTCCGATGAAACCACGCTTTATAGGCCCTGTAGCAATTGCCATTGCACTGGCCGGTTGTCAGTCAAACGATACAAATCAAACAGCTGCAACACCACAACAGGTAGAACAAACTCACAGTAACCCGTTTTTCACAAAGTTTGACACACCTTATGGTATGCCGCCTTTTGAACAAATTAAAAAGAGCGACTACTTACCTGCAATTAATCACGGTATAAAACAGAATGAACTTGAAATAGCCGCTATTGTTGAAAATTCTGATACAGCTACATTTGAAAATACCATTGTAGCAATGGAAAAATCTGGCGACTTTCTTAACAATGTCACCAACGTATTTTATGGTTTAACAGGGTCAATGTCTGATGACAAAATGCGCTCCCTTGCTAAAGAAATATCACCAAAGCTTTCAGCATTAAGCGACGACATCGCCTTAAATGAAAAATTATTTGCTCGTGTTAAAACTATTTATGATCTAAAAAATCAACTCAACCTACGTGCAGAGCAACTGACATTACTAGAAACAACTTACAAAGGTTTTGTTCGTGGTGGCGCAAATTTAAACGATGCTGATAAATCAACATTAAGAGGTTTAAATAAAAAGCTTAGTGTCTTAAGTTTAAAGTTTGGTGAAAACCTGTTAAGTGAAACCAATAACTTCGAAATGGTTATTGATAATAAAGAGGATCTTAGTGGTTTACCTGCTGATATTATTGCCGCAGCAGCCGAAACAGCCAAAACCAGGGGCCACGAAGGCAAATGGGTATTCACTACTCACCGTCCAAGTAAAAACCCATTTTTAACCTATTCAGCTAACCGTAAATTACGTGAAACGATTTACAAAGGTTATACCATGCGTGGTAATAATGGGAATGAATTTGACAACCAAAAAATTGCTGCACAAATGGCAAGTTTACGTTATCAAAAAGCACAATTACTCGGATACAAAACTCACGCCCATTTTGTATTAGAAAATGCCACAGCAAAAACACCAGATAATGTCTTTGGTTTATTAAATCAAGTATGGCCAGCAGCACTTCAACAAGCTAAAAGTGAAGCTGCTGATTTACAAAAGATGGTTGATGCTGAAGGCGGAAAATTTAAAGTCGCTGCTTGGGATTGGTGGTACTATGCTGAAAAAATTCGTAAAGAACGTTATGACATAGATGCCGCTGAAACTAAACCATATTTTTCAGTTGAAGCGACACTAAAAGGCGTATTTTACACTGCGAATAAACTTTGGGGTGTTACCTTTAAAGAACGTAGTGATTTACCAAAATATCACCCGGATGTTCGCACCTTTGAAGTGCATGATAAAGACGGCAGTTATATCGGTATTTATATGGCCGACCACTATGTTCGTGAAAGCAAACGTGGTGGTGCTTGGATGAGCAGCTTCCGTAAACAATACAGAATGAACGGTGAAGATGTAACTCCAATTATCTATAACGTATTGAATTACCCTAAACCTATTGGTGACCAACCTACCCTGCTGACATTTGATCAAGCATCAACTATATTTCATGAATTTGGTCACGCTATTCAAGGATTATTATCTGACGGCTTTTATCGTTCACAAACAGGTACGTCGTTACCACGTGATTACGTTGAATACCCTTCACAGGTAATGGAAAATTGGATGACGGAGCCTGAAGTTTTAGCAAACTTTGCTAAACACTACCAAACAGGTGAAGTGATACCACAAGCACTCATCAAAAAAATTCAAGCTTCAGGAAAGTTCAATCAAGGCTTTGGCACAACAGAATACCTTGCCGCAGCATTACTTGATATGAGCTGGCATTCACTTGAAACGGCTGAATTACAAGACGCTAATAAATTTGAAAAAGATGTTTTAGCTAAAATGGGGTTAATCGAAGAAATATCACCAAGATATCGTACGGGTTATTACTCCCATATCTTCGCTGGTGGTTATTCCTCAGGTTACTATGGCTACATTTGGTCAAATATTTATGACGCAGATACCTGGTTAGCGTTTAAAGAGAACGGTATATTTGATCAAAAGACTGCAGACTTATATCGAAAACATGTGTTAGAGCCCGGTGGTACTGAAGATCCGGCAAAAATGTATCGCCGCTTTAGAGGGCAAGATCCTAAGGTTGAAGCTTTATTAGAACGTCGTGGATTAACAAGTAAATAAGATTTATTGTTTTCAACAAACCTGTTAAAAAGGCTATATCATTTAAATGATATAGCCTTTTATTTATCAACCACTTATGATCTATCTAAATACGATTAGTTACTTTCTAAATAAGAAAATACCGTTTGAAAGGCACTCTCTTGATATTGCTTCAAACCGGTGTCGCGAAAATCAATATTGACCTGACTTTTCACCAATGCTTTCTTAATTGAGCTACCTGATATAATTTCAACCGGTAATTCTTTTATTAATTGGATAGCAGCTTCTAACTTAAACCCTACTGGGCCACCGGAAAACTTCCCTTTTAATGCTCTACCTCTAATAATGACTTTATCGACGTGATAGTCAGTCATTAATTTAGCGAAGGTAAATTGAAAGTGTTGCACCTGCTCGGCATCACCTGCATCGACAAGACTTATTTTTTGCACGCGAATCTGAGGAATATCATATAAACCATTTTCACGTGACATAATGCATACTATTGCATCATTCCCTTTTAACTCAACACCACATACTTTCATGAACTTACCTCATTAATCTAATGAACGTATTATAAAGTACTTTATGAAACACTGCAGTGCATCAATTAAATAAATGACAAAAAAAGGTAATAACCTTTCAGTCACTACCTTTGTAAATGAAACTTTAAATAATTAGTATTTAAATTGCTGTACTAAACTGGACATATTCACTGCCAACTTAGCCAGTTCATTGGAAGCCTGGGAGGTTTGTAACGAAGCACTAGAGCTTGTATCAGTATATGATGCAATATCAATAATATTTTGATGAACATCACCTACACTTGCACTTTGTTGCTTAGCAACCGTTGCATTTTCCGTATTTTTTGCACTAACATCAGAAACCAAATTCGAGACATTTTTTAAACTGTCAGCCGTATCTTTAACTAACTTTATTCCACTTTTAGCTTCTTTGGCAGCGTCATTCATCGCAGATACAGAATTAATCGATGAGTTTTTAAGTCCATCAATCTTACGTTGGATCTCAACTGTCGATTCTTGTGTTTTGGCAGCTAACGTTCTAACTTCATCAGCAACTACAGAAAAGCCTCTTCCAGATTCACCAGCGCGGGCAGCTTCTATTGCTGCGTTTAATGCTAATAAATTTGTTTGATCGGCAATACTGTCTATAACGCCTAAAATACCCGTAATTTCCTCAACTTGAGCATTTAAAAGATGTAATTCGTTTGCCGCTTTGTCAACCGAATCAACCAAACCATTAATAGCATGCTGAGCATCTAAAGATAAGTTTGCACCTTTTATCGACTCCTGATTAGCCTCATTAGTTAACGTCGCTGTGGCAAGGGAGTTGTTAGCTATTTCATTAATACTATCGCTAAACTCAGACATCACTAAAGATGTTTTATCTGTTTTTTCTTTTTGTAAAACAACCACATCCTTGGTTTCTTGTGTAACAGCAGACAACTCTTCAGACGAAGATGCAAGTTGTCCTGCATGTAGATCAATTTCACTAATAATACGCCTGATTTTTTCTATAAACTGATTAAATGCTTTACCAACATCGCCTATTTCATCAGAACGTTCTGCTAAAGACATTTTTACCGTTAAGTCACCA
>Ga0105358_10001333_pt1 | contig 13119 bp, 16 predicted proteins | sample GOMGulsemesocosm_5_FD_83509 | JGI IMG/M metagenome (GOLD analysis project Ga0105358, IMG submission 83509) | Methane-oxidizing microbial communities from mesocosms in the Gulf of Mexico - GOM15C Gulf of Mexico | ecosystem: Environmental > Aquatic > Marine > Cold seeps | place: Gulf of Mexico...
CCACCAAAACCTGGATTTACTGACATTAATAAAACCATATCTAAATCTTCTAATAAGTACTCTATTGATTCAGGAGTTGTATGAGGATTTAAAACAATTGCAGGTTTAATTCCTAAAGCTCTAATCTTTTGGATTAATCTATGAGGATGTCTTTCACTCTCTATATGAAAAGATATATATTTTGGTTTACAAGGAGCAAATAAGTCTACAAAGAAAGAATTATCTTCAACCATTAAATGTATATCTAAAGGCTTTGTTGCAGCTTTTGCAACTGGATTAACAACAACTGGACCAATAGTCATATTCGGAACAAAATGACCATCCATTACATCTACATGAACTAAATCACAACCACCGTCACAAATGGCTTTAATCTCTTCATCTAATTTTCCAAAGTCTGCTGATAATATTGAAGGTGCAACTTGCATATATATAACCTTTTATTCTAATTTAACGAGATTATACAATGAAAAAACTTTTATATTAATTTTAAAAGTATAATTATAATAAAATGATAAACAAGAAAAAAAGAAAGATACAAAATGAAAAACTTTTTACTATTAATGTTAATATATTCTATATCAAATGCAGATAATATACAAGATATATATAATCAGGCCTCAAAATATGAAAAAGAAGGTAACTACAAAGAAGCAATGCTTTTATATAAAAAAGCTGTTAATTTAAATATCTCTAAAGAAGATCAATACATTTTAGATTTATCAAAAAATCAGAAACATAAAGTTCAAACATTTACTAAAATGAAACGAGACTTTTATGAAAAATTTATTAATAAAACGGAAGACAAAGAAACAAATCAAAATTTAGAACAGATGATAACAGGGGATTTTGGATTATATCCTTACAGAAAAAATTATCTACTGCCAGCTACATATGATTTAAATAAAGACACAGATAGAAATTCATTTGAAACTAGTTTTCAGTTTAGTATTGAAAAACCTATTTCTTACAATTTTTTTGGTTTAAGAGAATCTATTTCAGGTGCTTATACACAAAAATCTTTTTGGCAAACAATTTCAGATTCTTCTCCATTTAGAGAAACAAATTATAAACCAGAAATTTTTATTCAATTTCCTTACAATAATAGTGAAACAATAAAGGGATTTAAACTATCTTTAATACATGAATCAAATGGTAGAAGTATTGGTGAGTCTAGATCTTGGAATAGATTATATTTAGAGAGTTATCTACAGCTTTCAAATTTATTTGTAATTCCAAGAGTTTGGTATAGGATTCCAGAAAAAAGTAGTCATGATGATAATCCTGATATTTATAAATATTATGGATATGGAGATTTAACGCTTCTGTATCCATATAAGAAACATACTTTTGAATTAATGTTAAGAAATAATATTAGATTAAACTCTCAAAATAAAGGAGCTGCACAGTTAAATTGGACTTTTCCTCTACCAGAATTTTTATCAACTCCTAATTCTTATGGCTTCTTACAGGTATTTTCAGGTTATGGAGAAAGTTTAATTGATTATGATAGAGAGACTAATAAAATAGGTATAGGAATAGCTTTTTCTAGATAAAAGCTACTTCTTTTTTAAATTCTTAATATAATAGTAAATAGCATCTATTTCTTCTTCAACTAGAAAATAAGTAGGCATAATATTTGATCTGTAAATAAGTTTTTCACAAACTTGTTCTTTTTCAAACTTCTTCTTAGGATTTCTTTTAACATTGATTTTTTTGAAAAAAACATCATATTCAATATTTTTAATATTAGGAACACGTAAAATACACTTGTATTTTTTTTTATTATAGATATGGTCAAAAGATACAATTTTTTTACCCTTTGCATTACTTCCATGACAAGTATTACAACCTATTCCTCGGGGGTTATTATAAAGCATTTCACCATATTCAAATTTAGTAATAAAAGAGTTATCTACTTTTACTAATTTTGTATCATCTCCTAGCAAATTTACAGAATAAAATAAAATAAATAAAATAAAGATCTTCATTCGTTCTTTATACTCTCTTCTTTTTCATAAACCAATAAAAAGAAAACATCAAACCTGGTGTTTTAGCCTTAGTTTCATCAAAAATGAACTCTTCAATTTCAGATATAGGTAAAAATATTAAGTCAATTTCCTCATCATTAATTCCTCCACCACTATGAATCTTCATAGATTCATTAATTCTTGCATAGAACAAACTTTGATGACCTCCACTTACTCCAACATTAGTATAAAATGAAGTGATTTTTTTAATGGATTCTACTGGAACATCATACCCGCACTCTTCGTCAATCTCTTCTTTAGCAATCTGCTCTAAAGAAACTTCTTTATCAATAATACCTGCACATAATTCATAAGTATATAAGTGATTTTTATTATTTAAATAAACAGGAGCTCTAAACTGTTTAACAAGTAAGAAAGCATCCTTTTCTTCATGATAAAGTAGAACAGCAACAGAATCAAAACTTTTAACTGCTTCCCACACTTTATTCTTACCATTTTGATTATATGTTATTCTAACTGGATGAACAAATCTTGTATCTTTTAATTCGTCTGTTTTAAAATTTTCTATTACATTATTCATATTATTTTTTATCACTTATTAAATCACATTTTGAACCATTAACAATTGAGCAAAAATCAACATAAAAAGTTGATCCAACACCTAATTCAGATTTTAAATCTAATTTAAGCTCATATTCTTCAGATATTCTTTTTACAATATCAAGACCAATACCAAAGCCACCTTCTATATTAGTACCTCTTTTATACCTTTTAAATATCTCTTTTTGCTCTAACTCACTAATACCAATACCAAAATCTTCTACACTTAATATATTGTCTTTTATAGATACATTTACAATTGAATTATTATTACTATATTTAATTGCATTAGAAATAAGATTGTTTACAACTTTTTGTGTTTTTGTTCTATCCATTAAAATAAAACAATCATCTAAGTCATCTTTTATTGTAATTTGTTTTGTAATTGAAATATCATTAAAATATTCAACACTATCTTTTACTAAATCTTTTAAGTTAAACTCTTCAAAAACATCATCATTTATTTCATTAAAAGCTGAGAAATGAATATCATTATAAATCTGTGATATTTGCTTAGAACTACTAAGAATATACCTCATCATTTTTTCAGGATTCTTTCCTTTTTTTAACATTGAAGTTGACGTCATAAGTACGGTTATTGGGGTATTCAGTTCATGTGCTGAATCTTTAATAAACTTATCCATATGTTCAACTTTTTCACGTACAGGTTTTAATAAAATTTTTGAAAGTAGAAACCCAATAAAACCAATAAATATTCCACTTAAGATAAGAGCAATTATTACATAAATTTTTAAACTATTTCTATTCTGAATTCCTATACAAGTTTCAATTGCTATATATTTAACAGGAATTGCTTTTTCATTTAAAGTAGTTATATAATAATGATAATGGCTACTTTCATACATTTCATCTTTAGAAAAATCAATAAGTTCTGCATCTTCAATATATGAATATATTACTTTTTTATCTTTATTATATAAGGCATATCTAACCTCAACATTTTCTAATTTCTTGGGAACAAATTTTTCATGTTTCATATAAGAGTTTAAAATATCTGATTTTATATGCATTGAGGCATTACTCATTTCCATACTACATGAATCAGCTACTGATTCAAGTTCCTTATTATAGTAGATATATAAGAGTACGGAAAGCATTAAAATTGCGGAACCTACATAAATTGATAAGAAACTAAAAAGTGCTTTCTTTTCATTATTATTCAAATTTATATCCTATTCCTCTTATTGTAGTAATCTTCTCTTTACCAATAATTTCTCTTAAATTTTTAATATATACTCTTATTGTTGCATCAGTTGGCATTTCCTCATATCCCCATATATTTTGAAGTAGTTCTTCACTTGAAATAACTCTTCTTCTATGTGTGCAAAAATATTTTAAAATATCTCTTTCTTTTTGAGCGATACTTATATTTTTATCTTCGAAACTTATTTTACAAGACTCCGGATCAAATGATATATTAGGAGAAATTTGTATATTGTCATTTTGTTCTATTGAAAACTGTCTACATATTCTTGAAATTCTTTGATCTAGTTCTTCTAAATCAAAAGGCTTTTTAATGTAATCATCAACACCATTTTCAAAAGAGTCTTTTAAATGCTTTGTATCTTGGTACGCAGTAAGTATTATTACGGGTATCTTGCTCTTGTACTCTTCTCTAATAGTCTTAAGAACTTCTAATCCAGACATTATTGGAGTGTTTATATCAAGAAGGGCTAGGTCAAACTTCTCATCTATTAAATATTCTAATGCATCTTGTCCATTTAGACATAATGTAACATCGTAACCCTTGTCTAATAAATGATCATTAAGTAAATCACTTAATAAATTATCGTCTTCTAATAATAAAACTCTCATAATACATTCCTAATTTATAATAAAGAGATTATATAGTAATTTTGTTTATGAAGTGTGTATCCAAATATAAAAAGAATATACCTCTAGAAAAAGAGGTATATTAAAAAAAGAACTATCTAAAGTTATCAAAAACTAAAGGAGCTTTTAATTCTAAAGATTTGAGATGAGTCATAATCGTTTGTAAGTCATCAATATTCTTACCACTAACTCTAATTTCATCACCTTGATTTACAGCACTTACTTTTAGTTTTAGACTTTTTATTTCTGTTTGAATAAGTTTAGCTTCATCTTTTTCAATACTATCAATGATTTTATAAGTAAATTTTCTATTCCCACCACTTGAATCTTCTGATTTTGTTTCTTCTAAAGAATTAATAGAAATTTCTCTTTTATTCATTTTAGAAATAAGTACATCTCTAATTGCATCTATTTTATTATCACTAGCACTTATTACTACTAAAGTTTTAGCACCTTGATTTAAGTCTATATCTTTATCAATACCTTTAAAATCATATCTATTATCAATCTCTTTTTGTGCTTGCACTACTGCATTCTTCATTTCTTGCATATCTAATTTTGCTGAAATATCAAATTGATGTTCTTTTGTTTTAGCCATTTGTTTCCTTTTTTAATTTAATTATAAAGTATACATTCTTATATAAAATGTTATTAATTAGTATATCTTTATTTTCTAATCACTTTATAATATTTATAAAATATTATAGCAAATAAGTTTTAAATAATAAAGAGAGTCCAACTATAATAAAATTATAGTTAGTTAAAAGCTATTTAATAGATACAATTATAATTCCATCTAAAATAGAAATTAATTAAAATATACCCTTCCCTAAAAGTGAAAATACAGTTACAAATAAAGCAAGCATAGAAATATTGTGGAACCTAATACATTTAGTGTACAAAAGATTCAAGAAGAATATCAAGACCTTGGTATTTATATTACTCAGTTTGAGGAAAATAACTATATTAGATCAGGGTCAGGTCATGTAGGAGATAGAGCATTTAATTCAAACTATACAAAAGTAAAAGGATTTGAGTATTTATACTTAAACCCTAAACTTTCTATTTTACTTCCATCAATTATTCTCTTTTTTAAACCTTTTTCATCTTTAAATATAGATTTATCAAAATCATATTTTTTTGAATTAAATAGATATATCTCTTCTTTTGTAGGATGTCCTTTTACACATAAATTGAATATTCCATTTATATCATTATCAATTGCAAATAAAGTTGCATTTATAACATCATCTCTATGTACATAATTAACTTTTATATCTTTGTTATTTATTAGTTTTGAACTTGAGCGTTTTCCAGCAATTCTATTATATCCCATAAGTCCAGAACATCTAAAAATCACCTCTGTTTTATCTTTAATTAAAACTTCTGCATCATAAACTTTTGGAGATTTTGAATTTATCAAAGTAGACTCTTCACTAAATATCGAATTAATATCAGGATAAATTGATGTGGAGCTAATAAATATAATTTTTTTTATATTAGCTATCTCTTTATGAGTATAGATTTTATTTAAAAAATTAATGTAATTTTTAAACTTAGAAGGTGGGAAATTTATAAAAGGATAATCTGTTTGAAGTAAATCATATAATGAATCAAGATTATCTTCATTTAATAAAAAAGGAGAGAAGTTTTCATCTAAAAACTTCTTTTCTTTGATTTTATCTTTTATAGATACTTTTACTCTATATTTTTTCTTTAATTTACAAGCTAGAGCATAACCTAACCAACCTGTTCCTAATATAGTAAATGTTTCCACTAATCTTTTTCTTTTAGTTCTTTAACTTCATTTCGTAAAAATTTAATCTCTTCTAGTAGCATATCAAGTTTAAGACTATCTTCATGGATTTCATCTTTCATATCAGCTTCTTGAAGTTTTTGCATTTCTCCAATGATAACTGCGATAAAAAGATTGAAAAATACAAAACCAGCAATAATTACAAAAGAAACAAAATATATCCATGCCCATGGATATACTTCCATAGCTTCATACATTACATCTGTCCAATCTTCAAATGTTAAAACTCTAAATAATGTAAGCATTGATATTAAAAAATCTTTCCATAATCCAGAAGGTAAATCTACAAAGAAGAAGCTTCCTATAATTGCATAAATATAAAAGATTATAAACATTAATATTACAATATCAATTATTGAAGGAATTGCTTTTATCAACATATCAATAATTGCTTTTAATTCAGGCCTAGCAGTAAATAACCTTAATATTCTAAAGACTCTCATAAGTCTAGCAATTGCAGCAAAACTTGAAGATTCTAATGGTAAAAGAGTAATTACAACAATCACAAAATCAAAAATATTCCAACCTGATTTAAAAAAGTTTAAAAACTTTTTCTCTGCTACCATTTTTATAGCTAGCTCAAATACAAAATATATTGTTACAAAATAATCAGCAATGTTTAAAAATAATTTATAATTCGTTTCAACTTCATCTAAAGTCTTAAATCCAAGAATACAAGCATATCCTATAATAATAAATGTAGTTAGATTAGAAAACCATTTAGAATCTCTAATTTCTTCAATTTTTTCCATACTTGTCATCTTATTAATCCTTAAAAATTGCATATGTCGTCATTAACCACGCAATAATTAATAAACTTCCTCCAATTGGAGTAATTGCACCTAAAATTGGCATTGATAAAAGAACTAAAGCATATAAAGAAAAAGAGAAAATACTCATACCAATAAGAATAAGCCAAGCACTTCTTAGTAATTTTTTAGACTTTGGATAGAAATTAATTAAAAAAGCAACAATAAAAAGACCAAGAGTATTATAAAAGTGGTATTCAACTCCAGTAGCATATACTTTCATCATTGAATCACTTACTATTGATTTTAATCCATGTGCACCAAATGCACCAAGAGCAATTGCAAGTGCCATCATGAATGAGGCAATTGCTAAAAATTTTTTACTATTATTATTAAGAGTCATTATACTTCCAAAAGTTAAATTTTTGCGAAGTATATCAAAAAAAGGTTAATAAAATATTTATTTAAATTAAGTAGTTTTAATTTTATCTTTAACTTTTTGACTTTTTTCTTTTGAAAAACCAGCACCTTTTTTCTCTTTTTTAACCAATTCTAAATCATCTATTAAGATTTTATAATCCATTCCTACTTTATTCATATGAGCAAAACAAGCTGCAATTGATGCAATTGTATTTGGAACTTCTTTTTTCTTTTTATAAGCCTGTATATTCTTTTCACTAACTTTTATTAAAGCTGTAAACTTAGGAATTGTAAGTTCTGCATCTAAAAGTAATTTTTTAAAATCTATAAATGTCATTTAATTGTCCAAATAATTTTTCTTAAGTATACAAAGTAGTATGTAAAAGTTAGATAAAAGAATGAATTATATATATAAAAGTAATATTTTATATACTTTTAGAATCCTAAAAGGATTCAAAAGTATTATTTAACGTCAATTTCCCAGAAGAAATCAATCCATTGAGTAGCTTCTCTTACAGTATAATCAGGTTGTAATACTGCAGTTTTTTTATAAAATAAAGTTGCAAGTTTAAATTCAACATCTGGAAATTTATCTTTTAATATTTTTAAAATCTCTTCCATAGTTTCACCTGAGTCAACAATATCATCAATAATTAAAACTCTTTTTGCGTGGGAAACATCCGGAATATTAAATACATTAAAAGTATCTAATTTTAATTCCCCTTCATAATGAACTGAATTTAGAGTATATAAATTTCTCATATCAAAAGCTTGTGCCATTAAATGAGCCAATGTTAAACCACCACGAGCAACTGCTAATAAAACATCTGGCTCATAATCTCTGCAGCTATTTACAAGCTTTTGAGTATCTTCTTTAAATAAATCATAACTGTAATATAGTTTTTCCAAAATTATTCCTTATAAAATAAATGCTAATGCACTTATAAATGTTATTACTAAAATTCCTACATTTAAATCTTTAAATTCTCTTTTTACTAATTTAATTATAGTATATACTAAAAAACCTGCTGCTATTCCATTTGTAATAGAAAAAGTTAAAGGCATTAAAATTACTATTAAAAATGCTCCTGCACTTGTTGCTAAATCAGAATTTTCAAAATTTATCTTTCCTAATTCTGTAAACATTAAAACACCCACAACTACAAGTACTGGATAAATAGCATTTGAAGGAATTGATTTGAATAAAGGAAGCATAAATAAAGTAGTAACAAAAAACATTGCAATAAACACTGCTGTTAAACCTGTTCTACCACCATCTTCAACACCTGAAGCACTTTCAATAAATGCAGTTGTTGTAGAAACACCAATTAACGCACCAGCAGTTGTTGCAATTGCATCTGCTTCTAGAGTTTTCTGTAATGACTTATCATCTTTATTATTCTCTTGGAATAAATTTGCTCGTGTACCTACTCCTGTTAATGTACCTAATGTATCAAACATATCAGTAATTAAAAATGTAACAATTACAGGTAATAAAGATAAACTAAATGCACTCAAAATATCAAGTTGCATAAAAATAGGTGAGATAGAAGCAGGTGCAGCAAGAATTTCCTCAGGTAATTTTCCTAAACCAAAAATCCATGCAGCAATCGATGTAATTGTAATTGATAAAATAAATGCACCTTTAATTCTATATGCATAAAAAGAGAATGCAAGAATTAAACCCAATACTCCAAGTAATACATTTGAATTAGAAAAATCTCCTAATGAAACTAATGTAGCCTCATTTGCTGTAATCATACCCATTTGTTTTAATCCAATAAATGCAATAAAAGAACCAATACCTGCACTAATTGCACGTCTTAAACTCATTGGAATTGATGTCATAATCCAAACCCTAAAGTTAGTTAAGGATAAAATTACAAATAATATACCAGATAAGAAAACAATCCCTAAAGCAGTTTCCCAAGGAATTTTCATTCCTAGTACTAAACCATAAGAGAAATATGCATTAAGTCCCATTCCTACACTCATTGCAATTGGAGTATTAGACCATAATCCTGAAAAAAGTGTTGCTAATATAGTTATTATAGCTGTTGCAGTTATTACTGCATCTATTGGAAGTCCTGCATCTGCTAAGATGAGCCCATTTACTGGAACAATATACATCATTGTTAAAAACGTAGTGAAACCAGCAGAGAGTTCTGTTTTTACTGTTGTATTATGCTCTTTTAGTTTAAAAAAATTCACAATTAATCCTTTTTTTTATAAAGCGTTGAGTATACAGAAAATTAAGTAAATTTTAATATAAACAATGAGTATTTTTTCCTATTTTGTAACATTCTGCAATTTATATGAATAAATAAGGTTAATTCTTTTTTATTGATAGCTATCAATGATTTTTTTATTAAAAGATAATAATATTCTAATACAAAAATTTAGGAGTTACTTATGCAACTATTACCAGATAATGCAGAGAAAATTGAAATAGCAGGATCAACAGTTGATTTTTATAAATTTATACAAGATGGAATAACAAGTTATTATTTTGATACTTCAGAATGTGGTCCACCAGAACCTATGGTAAATGCAATGGCAGGATTACAATTATTAGATGAAAATTCTAAATTAATAATGATTAATCACAAACCACCAATGGGATTATTCCCAAAAATACAGCAAAATTATAATTATTTAATAGAAGAAATTGAAAATGGAATGCATAGCGTGACATTTACATCTAAAACTGGAACAAACCAAGAAACAGATTTTTCACAAAACACTTGTGCGGGTTAATCAAAGAATTTTAAAATGATGAAAATAACACAAGATTTCGCACCCCCTTTTAAATTAATTGCTCCATATTTTATAATTGGAGTAATTTTCTATCTAATTTCATCAATATTTTCATTGTCCATTAATCCTAGTGAATTAAGTATTCATAGTCCAGACTTATTATCATGGACACATTTATTTTTATTAGGTTTTGTAATGATGATTATATTTGGAGCAATGGCACAGCTGATACCAGTTACACTTGAAGTTGGACATTTTAGTGTTGAGTTTTATTACATAATATATCCATTATTATTTATTGGTACTATTCTTATGGCTTTTGGATTTACATTAAGTAGTCCACTATTACCATATGGTGGTATTTTAGTATTTTTATCAATGTTTATATTTCTAAGTGAGATCTTTTTAACAATGAAAAAGGTAAGTAACTTTTCAAATGTTGTAAAAAGTATTTTAGTATCAAATTTATTTCTTCTAATTGGAGTAATAATTGGTATTATTATGGCACTTACTTATGCAGGACAGTTAAATGTAAATATTGAAGAATTACTAAAAGCACATGTATTTAGCGTAGTTCTTGGATATATAGTAATAACTATAATGGCATTATCATTAGTTCTACTACCAATGTTTGGCTTATCACATAACTTTTCGCAAAAGCCATTAAACAATGCGATTATATTAATGACAGCATCAGTTAGTTTAGTAATTTTATCTTCATTATTTAGTATTCCTTTTATTGATAAAATTGCTTACATAATAAGTATTTTATCTTTAATAATATACTTTTATCAAATATATTTAATATATAAAACAAGAGCAAGAAAAGAAAATGATATTTATATAATTTCATTATTCTTCTCATTCTCAACTTTTTTAATATCAATAATCTTAGGCTTCTTTTATATATTTACAAGTCATGAACCTTTATTATTTGCATCTGTATGGCTATTTATTAGTGGTTTTATTACATTTGTAATTATTGGTCATTTATATAAAATTGTTCCTTTTTTAGTTTGGTTTGAAAAATTTGCTCCTCTTGTAGGAAAACAAAAAGTTCCAATGCTTGCAGATATGGTACCAGTTAAAGCTGCAAATTATCAATTTATTTTTGGAGCAATAGGCGTAGTAATATCAGCAGTAGGATTACTATTTATGTCGGATGAAATTTTTAAAGCTGGAGCATCATTTATTTGTATTGCTTCAATATTTTTATTAAAAAATTTACTATTTATGATAAGGTTTAAATAATGTATACAAAAGAAGAGATATTCAAAGCAGTTTCAACGGTATTAGACCCTGAAGTAGGATTTAACCTTGTTGAAATGGGATTAATTTATGATGCGTCTTGTAATAAAGACTATGAAGTTATTGTAACAATGACACTATCTACTAAAGCTTGTCCTTTGCATCAAATGATTGTAAACTGGGTAGAAGAAGCAGTATTAAGAGAACTACCTAAAGTACAAAAAGTAGAAGCACTTGTAGTCTGGGAACCAGAATGGAATGTTACAATGGCTGATGATAATGTTAAAAAAGTACTAGCGGGATAAACTCTAAAAGAGTTTATCTTTTACTTATCACTATTAATAATAGAAGCTAGTTTATTAATTCCTATTTTTATATCTTTATAACTAGCATTTGTAAAGTTAAATCGTGCCTCATTAGATTTTTTATTTAAATAAAAAACTTCACCTGGAACAAAGGCAATATTTTCTCTTATTGCTTTTTTTGCTAAGATCATTGAATCTTCTTTAAAAGAACCATATATAAACATGCCACCTTTAGGTTTTTTAAATGTAAAAGAAGGGATATCTCTTTTAAAGCATTTAGCCATAAACTTCATCTTTTTATTATATTCTTTATTTATTTTACTTATATGTTTAAATAAATTATTTGAACTTAAGTATTCATTCATTAACATTTGATTAAAACTTGAAGTATGTAAATCTAATGATTCTTTTGCAACAAATAATTTATTAATATTATTCTTATTTGCTCTAATCCAACCTAATCTTAATCCAGGCGCTACTATTTTTGAAAATGATCCTAAATGAAATGAATTATCATATCTTTTTGAGATAGGATCTTTTATTTTATTTTTAAAATTTAAAAAACAATAAGGACCATCTTCAATTAATACAGATTTTTTCTTATTTAAAATTTTAGAAAACTCTTTTCTTTCTTTATTACTATATATATTAGTAGAAGGGTTTTGATAATCGCTTATAGTATATAGAATATTGTTTTCATTTAATAATGTGTTTAATTCATCAATCTTATTAAATCCTAATATCTGTTTATTTAATATTTTGAATGCTCCTAGAGCTCCAATATAAGTTGGTCTCTCTACTATTAATTCATTACTATCTAAACTTTTTAAAATAATATCAAAAGCCTGTTGACTACCTGTAGTTATTAAAATCTCATCTTTTGATGTAGGAAAATTAAATTTATCTGTATATATCTGTGCAATTTTTTCTCTTAAAGATTCAATACCTTGAGACTTACTATATTGTAAACAATCAGAATTTTTAAATACTTCTTTACTAGCTTTTGATAATTCAAATAAAGGAAATAACTCTTTATCAGGTAATCCACCAGCAAATGAAATAGTATTTTCATCCGTAGCATCTAATATTTCTCTAATGTATGATCTTTTAATCTTTTTGTTCATTTATATTCCTTTTTATTTTAATTATATAAGAAATATAAAGAAGATTCTTTATCTTAAATTGTTAGATTATTATCTTAAATTGCTATTTTTATAGTTTTTCCCAGACATATTTATAACAAGTGAACAATCAAATAAAAAGTAAATAAAAAAGAGGCTAAAAAAAAAGCTTAGCATAAACAACTTCGGAGTTGAATAAGCTAAGCTTTTGTAAAAATACTCAAGAGCTGGCAGCGGCCTACGTTTCCACAAGGGGAC
>Ga0105358_10001336_pt1 | contig 13115 bp, 11 predicted proteins | sample GOMGulsemesocosm_5_FD_83509 | JGI IMG/M metagenome (GOLD analysis project Ga0105358, IMG submission 83509) | Methane-oxidizing microbial communities from mesocosms in the Gulf of Mexico - GOM15C Gulf of Mexico | ecosystem: Environmental > Aquatic > Marine > Cold seeps | place: Gulf of Mexico...
CAAAAAAAGGCATTACTGATATTTGGGTGGGTTATAACGGTTTTGATTTTGAAGGTTTAAGCGTTAAAGCCGGCCATTTTAGGGATCCGTTCATGCTGCAAGATCAAGTGAGCGATAATAATACGCAATTTACTGAAAGAGCATCTATTGATGCGTTTACAGCGAGCAGACATATTGGCGTGATGGGTAGCATTAACCGTAAGCATTGGACAACAGCACTCGGTGTGTTTGGTGATAAGGCGAGTACTGATGGTGGCTCAGATGACGAAGGCTGGGGTTTAGGGGGGCGTGCTACTTGGATGCCGCTTAATAAAAAGGGTTCGTTAGTTCATTTAGGTTTGGCTGCAAACTATCGCAGTACACGTGGTGGAACCGTCCAATTCAAACAGCAGCCTGAAACAAATATATCGGGTGTGAACTTTGTTGATACGGAAAAACTAACAGATGTTGATAGGTATTTATCATTAGGAGCTGAATTAGCGGTTGTTCAAGATAGATTTTCTGGCCAAATGGAATATATCCGTACTAAGTTAGAGCGCGATACGGCCAGTGACCCAGCATTTGATGGTTGGTATATGCAAACAGGTTGGTTTCTAACGGATGATACGCGTCCGTATACTTATAAGGGTGCAAAATTCAAAGCGGTTAAGCCGAATAACCCTGTTGGTAAAGGCGGTATTGGTGCGTGGGAATTAGCACTTCGTTACAGCACGATTGATTTAATTGATGCAGGCATAGATGGTGGGGAAATGGACAATATGACTCTAGGTCTAAACTGGTTCCCAGTAGCTGGCTTACGCTTTTCTGCGAACTACATCAAAGTGTTAGAAGTAGATGGTGGGGCGCACGATAATGAAGAGGCGGACATTATGCAGCTTCGCGGTCAATGGGCATTCTAAGTTAACAAGCGATCAAAGGGGGTGTTATTAGCCCGCTTAATTTTTTCATAACAAAATAAATAAGGGGGGGCAGATGAAAAAAGTAATAAAAATAGTATTGCTCATAACTTTAAGTGGATTATTTATGGTCGCGTCGAATAGCTGGACATCGGACGTGCTAAGAATGTCAACGACAACCAGTACAGAAAACTCTGGGCTATTAGCGGAGTTAAACCCTGCATTTGAAGCAAAGCACGGCATAAAGCTTGAAGTGATTGCAGTGGGCACAGGTAAAGCATTGAAGATGGGCGCGCAAGGTGATGTTGATGTGGTTTTTGTTCATGCACCGGGCGCAGAGTTGAAATACATTAAGTCGGGTGATTTTATTGATCGTGCGGCTGTGATGCATAATGATTTTGTGGTTGTTGGCCCAGCAGCCGATCCTGCAAAATTGGCGCTTGCCAAAACAATAAAGGAAGTGCTGTATAAAATCGCCTATGCAGGCTCTACGTTTATTTCTAGGGGTGATGAGTCAGGTACGCATAAAAAAGAAAAAATCTTATGGAAAAGAGTCGGCATTAAACCAGCTGGTGATTGGTATGTAGAAGTGGGTCAAGGCATGGGTGCGGTGCTAAATATTGCGAATGAAAAACAAGCGTATACATTAACAGACCGAGGCACTCAAATTGCTTTTGCTGATAAAGTATCGTTGCAGGTTGTGTTTGAAGGTGACACGGAATTATTTAACCCGTATCACGTGATGGCAGTAAATCCTATAAAGCATAAGGGTGTTAAATATGATTTGGCTCTGAAGTACATTCAATTTGTGACGAGTAAAGAAGGCCAAGATATTATTGCGAACTTTCGTAAAGGTGGTCAGCCGTTGTTTTACCCAGACGCAAATTAATTAAACGTAGTTTAAAGCTGATAAATGCCCTGTATGAAAATAGAGGGTGTTTTTTTATGCCTGACTATTTAGCACGTGACCAAAATGAGGCGAGTAGCGAGCCTGTCAAATTGTGCCACAGAGAAAATAGCGCGCCTGGTAAAGCGGCAACTGGCGCGAAGTATTTAACAGCTAGGGCTACGGCCAGTCCAGAATTTTGCATACCGACTTCAATCGACAGGGTTTTGCACGTGCGTTGGTCCATGCCAAATGCACGTGGCAACCAATAACCTACGGCTAAACCAAGTGCGTTATGTAAGGCAACAGCAGTGACTAACATGAGCCCAATTGAGCCTAAGCGAGACTGATTGAGTGCGACAATAATTGCAATAATTAAGACGATGGCGAAGACAGAAATTAAGGGAAATACATGCCTGGCTGATTGTAAAAAACGGCCGAAAAGCTGATTAACAATAACCCCTGCAGTGACGGGTAGAATAATTATTTTTATAATATCCATGAGCATTTTCATTGCTGGTACGTCCACGTGTTTGCCAAGATAGAGCAGGCTTAACGTGGGCGTGGCAATAACGGCGAGTAAGGTCGAGAAAGTGGTAATGGTGATGGATAATGCGACGTTGCCTTTAGCTAAGTAGCAAATAACGTTGGAGGCAGTACCACCTGGACTCGCACCAACGAGAACCATGCCGCTAGCCAGTGCCAATGGTAAATGTAGCCAAGTGGATATACCCCAAGCAAAAAAAGGCATGCATAAAAATTGCAGTAAGAGAGCCAGTAAAATAGGTTTTGGTGATTTTAGAATACGTAAAAAATCATTGGCTTTTAAGCTAATCCCCATGCCAAACATGACTAAACCAAGTAAGAAAAACAAGCTGGGTTTAAGCGGTGTAAATAGGCCAGGTATCATATAAGCGACAACTGACAATAATATTGCCCAGACAGGGAAAAGCTTGGTGACTGCGTTAATCAAAATAGTCCTTATTATGCAGATTGGCTAACAATAGCCTTACTGAGAAAGTCTTTAAGGTAATGTCCTGTATGAGAGTCATCGCATTGAGCAACAGCCTCAGGTGTGCCTTGGGCGATAATTTGACCGCCGCCATCGCCGCCTTCTGGCCCCATATCAATCACCCAGTCAGCGGTTTTTATCACATCGAGGTTATGCTCGATCACAACGAGCGTGTTTCCATGATCGCGAAGCGTATGTAATACGGTGAGTAGTTGTTGAATATCGGCAAAGTGTAGGCCGGTGGTGGGCTCATCAAGAATATACAGGGTTTTCCCCGTATCGCGTTTAGATAGCTCGCGTGACAGTTTGACTCGTTGTGCTTCACCACCTGATAGGGTGACAGCATTTTGCCCTAAGGTGATATAGCCAAGTCCAACTTCCATTAAAGTGCGAAGCTTTCTGGAAACAACCGGGATGGCGTCAAAAAACACACAGGCATCTTCAACGGTCATCGATAGCACTTCGTGGATTGTTTTGCCTTTGTAGCGAATTTCTAGCGTTTCACGCCCGTATCGCTGGCCTTTACAGCTTTCGCAGTTAACATATACATCGGCAAGAAAATGCATTTCTACTTTAATAACACCATCGCCTTTACAGGTTTCGCAACGCCCGCCCTTCACATTAAAACTGAATCGACCAGGTGTATAACCACGTGATCGAGCCTCAGGTGTGGCAGCAAATAGCTCTCGAATAGGGGTAAATAACCCCGTATAGGTGGCTGGGTTTGAGCGTGGAGTACGGCCAATCGGGCTTTGGTCAATGTCGACGACTTTATCAATTTGCTCTAGCCCATCAACACCATCATTGGCGGCAATTGGTAATGAGGATTTATTCAGTACCTTTGCAACCGTTGGATACAGTGTTTCATTGATTAGGGTGGATTTGCCAGACCCCGAAACACCCGTAACACAAGTAAATAGACCAATTGGAATATCAACGCTAACATTTTTTAGGTTGTTGGCACGGGCATTATTAATGTGCAATTTCTTAGTCATGTCGGCTGAGTGCCGTTTGCTAGGTACAAGAATATATTGCTGCCCTGACAGATATTGACCCGTTATTGAGCTAGGGTTATCGATAATGTCTTGAGGCGTGCCTTGGGCAATAATCTCTCCACCATGAATACCAGCATTAGGCCCAATATCAACCACGTGGTCAGCGGCTAAAATGGCATCTTCATCGTGTTCAACAACAATAACGGTGTTGCCGATGTCCCGCAGGTGGAAAAGGGTGTTGATGAGGCGTTGATTATCACGTTGGTGCAAGCCAATAGATGGTTCATCCAACACATACATAACACCAACAAGCCCAGCACCAATTTGGCTGGCAAGGCGGATTCGCTGGGCTTCACCACCAGAAAGTGTGTCTGCACTGCGGTCTAGCGATAAGTAATCGAGTCCTACATTAATAAGGAAGTCGAGACGAGCCTTTATTTCTTTTACAATTTTCTCAGCAATTTCTCCGCGATGGCCCGCGAGCTTTAACGAGGCAAATAAAGCGCTGGTCTTACGAATAGATAGGCAAGTAATATCAGGCAGGCTGTGTGTATCAACAAAAACATGGCGAGCCGCTCTATTAAGCCGTTGTCCACCACAATCTGGGCAGGCCCTGCTGGATAGGTATTTGGCTAATTCATCTCGCACCGTGCTGGAATCAGTTTCGCGAAAGCGGCGCTCCATACTATGAATAATGCCCTCAAAAGGGTGGGTACGTTTGATTGATTCGCCTCGGCTATTGAGTGTTGTAAAAGAGATTGATTCATCACCACTGCCAAATAAGATGGCGCTCTGGGTTTTTTCTGGATACGAATTAAAGGGCTCTTCTGGGTCAAATTTATAGTGCTTGGCAAGCGACATAACCATTTGATAATAATACATGTTTCGTTTATCCCAGCCACGAATAGCGCCGCCAGCTAAACTGATCTCAGGGCTGTGTAATACCTGCTTTGGATCAATGTATTGCTTGATGCCTAAGCCATCGCAACTGGAACACGCGCCCTTTGGACTATTGAATGAGAACGTGCGCGGCTCTAATTCGCTAATGCTGTAGCCACATGTTGGGCAAGCAAAACGGGCAGAGAATAAAACTTCTTCGTTGTCATCCATGCTACTGATAACGGCGATACCTTCGGTGAGTTTTAAGGCGGTTTCAAAGGACTCCGCGAGCCTAACAGATAAATCATCACGAATTTTGAAGCGATCAATAATGACTTCAATGGTGTGTTTTTTCTTTAGTTCCAAAGGTGGAGCATCGTCTAGCTCTACCACTTCGCCGTCAATCCGTGCGCGAATAAAGCCTTGATTGCGTAGGTCATTTAACGCATTAAAGTGCTCGCCCTTGCGCTCTTGGATAATGGGAGCCAATAACATCCAACGTTTATTAGGGTTCAATGCGAGAACAGCATCAACCATCTGGGTGGTGGTTTGGGCTTCTAACGATGTGCCGTGATCAGGGCATTGTGGGATACCGGTTCTGGCGAACAGTAACCGTAAATAGTCATAAATTTCGGTAATGGTTCCAACCGTTGAGCGCGGATTGTGAGAGGTGGACTTCTGCTCAATGGAGATCGCCGGTGATAACCCTTCAATGTGGTCAACATCAGGTTTTTCCATCACGGATAAAAACTGTCGAGCATAGGCGGATAACGACTCGACATAGCGGCGCTGGCCTTCTGCATAAATGGTGTCAAAGGCTAAGGAAGACTTACCTGAACCAGATAAACCCGTGATAACAATTAGCTTATCTCGAGGAAGGTCGAGATCAATATCTTTTAAGTTGTGGGTTCTTGCACCGCGAATTTGAATGGTGTCCATTTACGTATCTAATTAAATTGCCAAACCTGTTAATATACCCCTCTTTTTAAAGGCTAGGCAAAGTAATTATGGCTGATTCTTCAAGCCAATCATCAGTAATGAGTGAACAAGAGAAAAGAGCAAGCTTTGGTTTGGCGGGTATCTTTTCGATGCGAATGCTCGGCTTGTTTATGATCTTGCCGGTGATGTCTTTGTACACCGAACATCTCGATGGAATAACGCCGGTGCTTCTCGGTCTGTCTATCAGTGCTTACGGCTTAACGCAGGCTTTATTACAAATTCCATTCGGTTTGATGTCGGATCGTTTCGGCCGTAAAAAAATCATTACCATTGGGCTATTATTGTTTGTAATCGGTAGTGTAGTGGCGGCCATGTCAACGACAATCTACGGCATCATTATTGGTCGAGCCTTACAGGGTAGTGGAGCTGTTGCAGCGGCGATTATGGCGTTGGCTGCCGACTTAACACTGGAGCAGAATCGCACAAAAATAATGGCAACGATTGGTATCAGCATTGGTGTTTCATTTGGTGTCGCGATGGTGCTTGGACCTCTGTTAGCCTCAGTAGTAGGGTTACAGGGGATCTTTTGGTTTACTGCAGTTTTAGCGATGGTGGGTATTTTTATTTTGCATAAGGTTGTGCCAGAAGCGAAGAAACTTTCTGTGCATAAAGATGCGGAGCCCATTCCCGCCTTAATGGGTAAGGTATTAAAAGATACTCAGTTGCTGCGCCTTGATTTTGGTATTTTCTGCTTACACCTAGTGATGACGGCAATGTTTGTTGTATTGCCTTTGTTAATGCGAGGGAAGTTAGGTGTTGCTGCAGAAGATCACTGGATGGTATATCTGCCAGTACTGGGGTTGTCTGTTGTTGCGATGGTGCCGTTCATAATCATTGCGGAGAAAAAGCGCAAGATGAAGGCTGTTTTTGTCAGTGCCGTAGCCACCTTGTCGTTGGCCAGTCTTGGTTTGTATTTATTCAGTGGTCATTTATGGGGTATGTTGGCGTCTTTATTTATATTTTTTACCGCTTTTAATTTATTAGAAGCGAGTCTGCCCTCATTGATTTCTAAAATAGCGTTTGCGGGCGGTAAAGGAACAGCCATGGGCGTTTACTCAAGCTCACAATTTTTTGGTGCTTTTTGTGGCGGTTTGATGGGCGGGCTGATATGGAGTAATTATGGTTTGGCAGACGTGTTTTTGATCTGTGCAGGCGTTTTATTTGTTTGGTTTTTAGTGGCTTTAAGTATGAAAGCACCTCGCCATATGAGTAGTTTATTGAAACATGTACAGATTGAAACGGCTGAGCAAGCAACTCAAATAACTGATAAGCTATTAACGGTAAAAGGGGTGCTAGATGTTGGTATTTCAGTTGATGATTCAACCGCCTATCTAAAGGTAGATAATGAATTATTAGATGAAGCAGCGCTGGACGCTATCATTCCTAATAGCCAACGAGGCTGAGCTTCATATTGGCTGATATATTAAATTTAAACCCGTCCCATTGGGGCAAGAATAACCGGAGCACGACATAGCAAGTAGAGGCGTAAATAAAGTAATTTTGGTGGGTAACTTGGGTAAAGATCCAGAGATTCGTTATATGCCAAGTGGTGGTGCAGTGGCTAATATTACAGTGGCAACATCGGAAACATGGAAAGATAAGAATACAGGTGAACAAAAAGAACAAACTGAATGGCATCGCGTGGTGTTCTTCAATCGCTTGGCTGAAGTAGTGGGTGAATACCTGAAAAAAGGGTCAAAAATTTACGTAGAAGGCTCGTTACAAACACGCAAGTGGCAAGATCAAAGTGGCCAAGATCGTTACACCACGGAAATTAAGGGCAGCACGATGCAGATGTTAGATAGTCGAGGTGGTGGCTCGGCTGAATTTTCTCCAGCTGGGGCAGGGACGGCTAAGCCTAGCAATTTCTCATCAGCACCAGCACAGCCTACAGCACCGATGGATGATTTTGATGATGATATTCCGTTTTAAAAAGTACCTAATACTATAAAGTAAAATATTTACATATAAGTCCTTAATTTATTAAGGGTTTTTTATTACCTGTAAGAAATAACTAACTAAGCCTCTAACTTATAGAGGCTTAGTTATGAGTTAAAAGTTGATTTACTGGCTTAAGCTGTCCATAGTACCTTTTGCTTCGTCTATAAGACTAGTCGACTTTTCTTCTGCTTCCGTATCAGTAGTTGTCATGCTAGAAATGGCATCATCTTTCATTTCTTTAGCTGAATCGATCACATCAGATGTTTTCTCTTTAACGGTTTCTACTATCTCAGCACTGACTTCTTTTGCTGACTCAATGGCATTTGAAGTGGCCTGTTTAGTGGTATCGATCGCTGTGTCTGCAGCGTCACTAGTTGCTTCGCCTATTGATGTGGCAGTTTCTTTAGTTGCATCGACAGCTGAACTAGCCGCATTTGACGTAGCGTCTGCAGCATCTTTAGCCATTTCTGTTGCAGAATCCATTGCACTGCTTGTTACTTCTTTTGTACTAGTAGCTGCTTTTTCGGCTTCTTCACAACCGGCCAAGAATAAAAAGCTTGAAGCAAGCACTGCGATAAGTAGAGTTGAGTATTTCATTATTTTCCTTAAATTGATTTAATGGTAAAGGTGACTACACTAGATTGTAGAATATTTAGTTGGTCATGATAAGGCTAAGTAGGTGAATGCGAGCTGAATAAATGGTGAGTGTTTAAATTATAATATTTTGAAGGTTTTGAGTGAGATATATGAGTGAGAATCAACCAGATTGGCTGAGTCCAGAAGAATACCAAATGATTGTTGGTCCATCGTTGAAGGTTGCGGCGGAATTAGCGGCCAGCAGGGGCGATCCAACACTGTTTAAAGACTTGCCAAGCATGTTGTGTCTAATGTATTTGGTCGGCAACTTAAAAGACTTTTATGTAGATGAATGGGCGGTGCTGAGTGCGATGTCAAGTGAAGCATCGTTGCAAAAGGCACCAGAGGCGGCTTGTATGATGGTATTAACGGAAGGGAATGTTGATAAAGCTGAGTTGAGTTCAATGATCGGTTCGCTTAATAGAGCGTATCAACAAGTTGTGGATGCGCAAATAATGGCAGATGCAGATATTGATATAAAACGTGCTTGGGAAGCGATAAAAGTTAGTCAGCATGAACAGTTTTTAGCTCTGTTAGAGCAAGCAGCGAAAAAGTTTGTCATGACTCTTGATAGTTGGGAAAAGGCGAGGCGTGGTTAAGCTGCTTGTTATTGTAGTGTTGTCGCTAACATTGCTTAGTTGTGCGTCAGTGCCGCCTAAAAACCAAAGTAATATATGCTCTATTTTTTATGAAAAGGATGATTGGTATCCTGCAACCTTAGCGGCACAAAAAAAATGGGGCACGCCAATAGCAGTACAAATGGCCATTATCCATCAAGAATCTCATTTTCAATCAGATGTTAAACCGCCGCGAGATTGGTTCTTGGGGGTTATTCCATTACCAAGGTCATCCACTGCATATGGCTATGGTCAGGCGCAAGATTCAACGTGGGATTGGTATATGAAGTCGACCGATAGTTATGGTGCCGACCGTGATGATTTTGCTGACGTAGCGGACTTTATTGGTTGGTATACAAATGTGTCGCAACGCAAATTGGGCATATCAAAATGGGATGGTGAAAAGCAATACCTTGCATATCACGAAGGCCATGGAGGCTATAGTCGGGGTACATATTTAGCGAAAGGCTGGTTGCAACGTGTGGCAAAAAGAGTCGGCGCTGAAGCTAAACGTTACGCATCGCAGTTAAAAGGGTGTGAATCGAGTTTAGATTCAGGCTGGTCTATTTGGCCATTTTGATGCTATGAAGAATCAAGAGAAAATTCGTATCTTAGTGTGTGTCGGCTTTATGCTGGCGTTAGTGTCTAGCACTTTACTTGCTAGAGATCCTCAGGCATTTCCACTACCAAACACACTGAAACCAGATGTGAATTTTTGGCTGAAAGTTTATACGGAAGTGACTACGACGGAAGGTTTTATTCATGATAATCAACATTTGAATATCATCTATGAACGAGTGTCTTTTACGCCAGGAACGAGCTATAAAGCACGTCAAAAGGTGATCAAGCAAAAGAAAAAATATTATAAAACGATTTTGACTTATTTAGCGGCAAATCCACGTAAGCGACTGGATAGAGCTAGGGATAGACATGTAAAGGCATTATGGCCGAAGGGCACCAACAGCAAAGAATTTAAAGCGGCTACAGCGAGATTGCGGTTTCAATTGGGGCAGGCAGACCGGTTTAAGCAAGGGCTAGTTAGGTCTGGGCGTTGGCAGCCATTTATTAAGGAAGAGTTTAATAAGCTGGGTATACCAAATGAGCTGGCCTCTTTGCCTCACGTGGAGTCATCGTTTCGTTCAGATGCTAGGTCACATGCGGGTGCTGCAGGTTTATGGCAGTTTACACGTTCAACGGGACGTCGGTTTATGCGCATTGATCACGTAGTGGATGAGCGATTAGATCCTTTTTTGGCGACGAGAGCGGCTGGCTTGTTGTTAAAAGATAATCACAAAATCACAGGCACATGGCCACTTGCTTTAACGGCTTATAATCACGGTGCAGCCGGTATGAGGCGGGCAGTTTCGGCTACCGGTGGAACCAATATTGCCAAAATAGTACGTGAATATAAGGGGCGTACGTTTGGCTTTGCCTCACGAAATTTCTACAATGCATTTGTCGCGGCGCATGATATTGACCAGAAGCCGTCAAAATATTTTGGTCAGGTACAACGCGATAACCCAATGGCTATTCATGAGGTTAAGCTGCCGTCATATTACACAGCACAAGGTCTAATGACGGCATTTGGTGTTAAAAATAATATCTTTAAATCACTAAACCCTGCGTTACAGCCAACTATTTGGTCAAATAATAAATATGTTCCGAAGGGCTACAAGCTTCGTGTGCCTGTGGAGACTAGAAGTGTTGCAGTTAAAAGTTTAATGGCTAGTATTCCTCGCGATGAAAGGTCTACAAAGCAAAAGCCAGATGTTTCTTATAAGGTAAAGCGAGGTGACTCGTTATCTAAAATTGCTAGGCGTTTTAAAGTGAGAACTAGCGAGTTAGTGGCGATTAATGGACTAAGAAGTCAGCATAAGATTCGTATTGGCCAAGTATTGAAACTACCAAGCGCAGCTAGGAAGCAATTAAGGGGTGCGCACCAAGTGGCTCAGGATGCAATCTTTTATACTGTTAGAAAGGGCGACCGTTTGTCTGTTATTGCACAAAAAGCAGATGTATCTGAAGCGAATATTTTGTCCTTGAATAGACTGAAAAATAAGAATTATTTATATGTAGGGCAAAAGCTACGGTTACGACCGAATCCAGATGTATTGTCGGTTGCCGCTAATGCGAAGGTGCTTGATCCAAAAGAAATCGTAAAAGAAAATACTTTAAGGGCCGACCCGAGTAACTATTTGGTTGCCAATGACGGCTCAATTGAAGTGCAAAGTAATGAGACACTAGGACATTTTTCTGATTGGTTGTCGTTAAAAACGGCGACGCTGAGGCGGCTTAATAATATGAGTGTTAAGTCTCGGTTAGTCGTTGGCAACCGGTTAAAGCTTGATTTCTCCAGTGTTGACATTCGTCAATTAGAGAAAAAAAGGTTGGCGTTTCATAAAAATTTACAGGATAGTTTTTTCAAGCGATTTAGTGTCGTTAAAACAGAAACAATAAGGCTAAGAAAGGGCAGTTCTATTTGGTTATTGGCTCAACAACAAAATGTGCCAATGTGGTTATTAAGGCAATACAATACTCAAGTTGATTTTAATCGCGTTAGCACGGGTACGCGATTAATAATTCCTAAGGTTAAAAAGAAGCCAAAGTAGTTCGCCTTATTTTAAAGAAGGTGATATCACGAGTTCACCTGAAATGACATTAAAGTCGTTACAACCATTAAGCGTGGCAATGAGGTCTTTGCCAACCATTTCATTACGCCAATCACTGAGTAACTCAATATCACGCTGACCTTGGATAAGTTGTAATAGCTCCTTGCGACTGGTGAGAGAGGTTGGGTTAACGTTAGCGACTGCTGCTTTTAATCTTACTTGAGCCATTAAAAGATCAGCTAATGCTTCCTCTTTCTCACTCACTTTTTTTGATTTTTTTTGAGCGTCCTGAGGGGCTGGCTTTTTTTCAATGGCGTTGGCAATAATGCTGATAATAGTGTCACCAAACTTATCGGTGAATTTATCTGAAATACCACGGATGGATGATAATGAACTAATGTTGGTTGGCTTAAGTTTCGCCACCTCTATTAATATATCGTCTTTAATTAACCAGCCACGTGGAATATTTTTTTGTTGTGCAAGTGTTTCACGCCACTCGGCCAGTTTTTGTAAAACAGACAGTGCCCCGCCTTTCAACCGTTTTGCCGCACGCATCCGTTTCCATGCAAGCTCTGGTGGGTTGGCGTAGAGTGACGATTTGCATAAATCAGCAAATGCAGGTGCTAACCAGTTTAGTCGGTCTTTTTCTTTCAGTTGATTTTCCAATAGGGGGTAAAGTTTGGCTAAATAAATCACGTCGTCCGCAGCGTAGGTTATTTGCTCCTCACTTAACGGCCTACGTAGCCAGTCTGTTCGGGAATGAGCCTTGCTTAATTGCACACCTAAAATATCATCGACTAATCGCGCGTAGCCCGCTTGTTCTGGGTAACCCAAAATTGGTGCGGCGATTTGCGTATCAAAAACAGGTGCTAGTGGTTCACCACGTAAATCATAAAAAATTTCTTGGTCTTGACGCGCCGCATGGAATATTTTTAAGATATTTTTATCGAATAAAACATCTAATAAAGGGTTGATGTCACAAGCGATGGGGTCGATGATAGCGACTATGTTGGGTGTGGCAATTTGTATTAGTGCGAGTATTGAACGATACGTTTTTTCTCGTTGAAATTCGGTATCAATGGCTAACCACGGTGCATTTTTTATAGTGCTACAAAACTCAGAGAGTTGTTCGGGGGTGTCGATATAGTGAGGTTGTGTCATAACAGCAAGGCTTGTAAGAAGTTGAGGCAGTGTAAACGATGATTAAGGTTTTTTCAGCGCAAAATTTTATTGAAGTTGCCTTTTGGAGAAACTATCTCGAACAACATGGTATTCGTTGTCAAATCAAGAATGAGTTTCTGAGCAGTGCGGCGGGTGAGTTGCCACCCATTGAATGCTGGCCAGAACTTTGGATTGATGACGATAGAGACGAAGCTTTAGCGCAAAAATATTTAGCTAGTGACCCATTGGGCGAACAAAATTTACCTGCATGGACGTGTCAGTTTTGTGGAGAAGAAAGTGAGGGCCAGTTCTCGCATTGTTGGAACTGTGAAAAAGAAAAACCAAACGAAATGATAAAGGGCAGTTAAACAATGAACATGGCATTATGGGAACAATTGGCACTTGGTGCGGTCGCCTTATTGGTTATTTTTTGGTTTAGGCCTGGCATCAAGGCTGCACTCAAGCAAAGCGAAGAGGCAGAGAA
>Ga0105358_10001337_pt1 | contig 13105 bp, 9 predicted proteins | sample GOMGulsemesocosm_5_FD_83509 | JGI IMG/M metagenome (GOLD analysis project Ga0105358, IMG submission 83509) | Methane-oxidizing microbial communities from mesocosms in the Gulf of Mexico - GOM15C Gulf of Mexico | ecosystem: Environmental > Aquatic > Marine > Cold seeps | place: Gulf of Mexico...
GCCGCAGAAAACTGGGCTTGTAGGCGAAGAATGGTTGTTTGATGATGAAGAAAGTGGATAAGCGGCAATGCGGGAACTAGGTAAAAAATTCTCCATTCGGAATCTCTTGCCCCTCGATTTCGGGCGAACTGGGATATATGTGCCGAAAAGGGGCCCCAATTCATTGAACCGGGATTTCACATCTGATAAAAGTGAATCTGGATCAAAGACTTAGTGAGAATTCGAAATCACTCAAAAATCCGAGGTGTTCGTTTCAGAGAGCGAGAATGCAATGAGTATTAACCGGCAGAAATTAGGGGAAAATGATAAAAGTAACCCCGCAAATCAAATACTCACTCCTGAAGCAATCGGCTTACCTCAATATCAGTTGAATATGCTTGCAGAATTTATGGAGAGCGCTCGACGGGCTTTTGATGAGGGGAAATTCGGCATAAGTGAAGAACTGTGCTGGAAATGTATTAACTTATATCCCTCTTTTGCAGCCCCTTATGCGGTGCTTGGGAATATCTCATATCGGCGGAAAAAAGCGTAGCCATTGCTCCTAAATTTATTTGACCGAGTGTGATAGAGCAGGGATACTTGTTGTCCTTGGGCGGACAAGTGAAGCCATTTTAATTTATAAAAGGTTAATGGAGGAGGCGCCACTATACGGAAAACCATTCCACAACATTAGTACTTTAGTAAAATTCGAAAAGAACGGTGAGTATTCACGTCACTTCGAAAAATTGGCGCAAAATATCGAAAAAATTGACGTTATTCCAGATCCTATTGACGCGCATTTCGCGCTTGGAACGTATTGTGAGGTATTAGAAGAATACACTGTTGGCTTCAAGTATTTTTTTAAAGCAAATGAACTGATATTAAGTAATAGCAATTATGATATCGACGTTGATATTAAATTTATGGAAAACAACAAAATGAAATTTCCAAAAAATGGCCGCTGGCAAAAATTTAACATTAACGATGGGCAGGCAAGTGTTCCAAATTTTATCGTAGGGATGCCTCGATCCGGAACTTCTCTAACTGAACAGGTATTAGCTGGTCATTCTCAAATTTTTGGTGCAGGTGAATTGACTCATTTATCAAGAAGTTGAGACGCATTCCCAATGATGACTGAGGCTGGCGATGAGATCTGCTCGTCTGATGCTGTCAATATTGCTCAGTTCGAAAACAACGTTCGTGAGGCATCAAAAAAACTTGTAGATGCGTTTATCTCCATAAGCCCCAATTCCAGGTTTGTTATAGATAAGATGCCCCCGGAATTTTCTCCACTTAGGCTATAAGCACCTTTTATTACCAAATGACAAAATTATTCATTGTAAGCGAAATCTAGTCGATACATGTTTATCAAATTTTAGGTTACTATATGTTGGAAAATTACAGTTCACATCAAATTTGGAGAATATTGGAAAATACTATGTTGCTTACTCTCGCCTAATGGATCATTGGAAAAATGTTTTTGGGGATCGTATTCTAGAGGTCCACTATGATGATACTGTTGATGACCTAGAGGCGCAGGCGCGGCGTATTACCGAATTTTAGGTGTGGAGTGGGATGAGGCATGTTTGAATTTCCATGAGAGTAAACGATCTGTAAATACAGCCAGTGTGAATTAAGTGCGTCAGCCGATATATAGAACATTTGTTGGTCGGTACAAGCGTTACGGTGATATGCTGAAACCTTTGTTGAATGCGCTGGCACCTGTGCATTAGATGGTACTAGTTTTGGTTTAGTAACGGCAATAGAGAAATATCAATTTAGTTGTGTATATAGAAGTAAGAAATATTGTGACGAACGAACTATACAAATCGCATGTTTCTGTTCGAACTAACGGTGATGGGTATCACAAATACTTACTATTGAAAGCACCGGACTAAAGAAAAATGGAACTCTGCAAATACGTTTGCTAATGGAAAAAACCAGAATAAGTTTCTTGAAAAAAATCACCCAAGCAGACAGAGTGCTGCTTAGGATGTTTACAAATTTACCCAACACTTGTGGTCGCTCTGGCAATGATGGGCAGACTCGCTCTTGCCTTTAATAACTAGGAGATTGCGGAAGAATATTTTTGAAAATCCTTGGATATTTTACCTGATGTGCACAGCGACGGTTCATCTACAGTAAAGTTCTTCGGTTGTTAAATCGAAATGAAGAAGAATTGACTGAGATAGATCGGTGTTTAGAAGCTACACCAGAAGATCATGTAATTTTAAGAGAGCGAGCGGTAGTGCTGAGTTTTTTGGGGCAAGCTACGGAAGGCGACGTCTCTTTATTTCAAATTTTATCAGCATAAGAGATCGGTAAATACGGCGAGCTTTGATCAAGTACGGGCAACCTATTTATAAGACATCAGTTGAGCGTTATGGCGATTTGTTGAAGCCATTGCTCGACAAGCTTAAACCCGTATTGCATTAAGTAGGTCTAAAGTGGTAAAGAGTGCCTAATAAATAGAATGCTGTGTAGCTCGAATGAATATTTCAGTGTTTTCTAGTGAGAGGGTATGTTGTGAACCGTGCGTTGAGAAGAAAACAAGCTGGAAAAGGCAAAGCTGCTGTGTCTGATTTTGCAAAGCAAATGATTTCACCGGAAACTACTGGGTTATCACATTTTCAGATAATCAGGCTTAAAGAGGCAATGCAACAAGCCCGTAAGGCCTATCAGGCTGAAGATTATGTTTCCTCCGAAAAATATTGCAATGAATGTCTAGCCGTATATCCATTATATGCGATGCCTTTGGCAATGTTGAGCAAGATAGCAATAAAATATGATCACCATGAAGCAGCCAGAGACCTTATTGAAAAATCATTACAGATATTACCGAATGTTCCTGGGCGACTTTTGCAGTATGCACAAATTCTTAAAACTTTTAACCGGCATGAAGACTCGTTAGAGGCTATCAATAAATGTCTAAAGCTTGATCCAAAATCGTATGTTGGCCTTAATCGCAGAGCTTCAACATTAAACATACTTGGGCGGCAATCGGAAGCGCTGCAAATTTTTGAAAGACTCATTAAATTAGTACCTCAGAAACCAGGAGCGTTCCATAATTTGTCGACGCAACATAAATTTAGCGAAGGCGATAAATATTCAAAATATTATGATAAACTAGCTGCTAATATCGACAGCTTTACCGCCCCTCAAGAACGTATGGCTGCACATTTTGCTCTCGGAAAATATTACGAAGATTTAAAACAATATAAAACTGGTATTAATCACTTTTTTGAAGCAAACAGACTTCTTAATAAAGATCTGAATTATGCGGTGGATGATGAAATCTCTGGCGTTCTATTGAATAAGAAGAGATTTCCCCTTGATGGGCGCTGGATTAAGGAAACTGACGCTGGAAATCAGACCGATATACCCGTATTTATTGTGGGTATGCCCAGATCTGGAACTACTCTGACAGAGCAAGTGTTAGCTAGCCATCCCAGAATACATGGTGCTGGAGAACTTAAGATCCTGGGAAATAACGCTGTAAAAATTGACGTTACTGATTACCCTGATAAAGAGCTAGTACCGGAAAATGCAGAAAAACTAGAAAAATTTCGAGAGGGTATCGAAACTGCTGCGCTAAAATTGAAGGCGGAGTTTGTTTCTCTTGCCCCGGAAGCGCGTCATATTGTTGACAAGATGCCTCAGAATTTTGTCAACCTTGGTTTTAAACACCTATTATTACCGAATGCAAAGATTATTCATTGTAAGAGAAATCCTGTTGATACCTGCCTTTCGAGTTTTCGTCTCAAGTTCGCTGACAAACTCTACTTTACATCTGACCTTGAAAGCCTAGGTAAATATTACGTCGCTTATTCGGAAATGATGGATCATTGGAAGGAAGCCCTTGGGGATAGGATCCTTGAAGTCAAATATGAAGATACGGTTGATGATCTGGAAAAACAGGCAAGGCGTATTATCAATTTTATCGGAGTTGAATGGGATGATGCGTGTTTGGATTTTCATGAAAACAAAAGAACGGTGAATACGGCTAGTGTGAACCAGGTGCGTCAACCGATTTACAAAACTTCTGTTGGTCGGCACGAGCGTTATGGTGATTTGTTGAAGCCGTTATTGGATGCGTTGGAACCTGTTCTTTCAAAATAGAACTCGGTGTATGCGTAGAATTAAAAGGGAGAGATAATTCCTTGTGGATTTCTCTCCCATTTTCAATTTTGCTCTGCCGGCGATGTCTATATTGCAATCCTAAACTCTTAAACGTTATAATTGAACGTAGATTAAGTGATAGGGAGATTGCTTTGAGCCGTGCAATGAAGAGGAAGCAGGAATTGCGCCTCAAAAAAAACAAAAAATTACATCTGACAACGGCATCAATTGGTCTTTCAGCTGAACTGCTAGCGAAATAGTAAAAGGTAATACAGCTAGCTAATCAAGCAATTGAGGCACAGGAATATTCTAAATCGAAAGGTTTTTGCCTGTTAGCGCTGTCTATTTAAGCAAAGTGTGCTGATCCGTATCATTTGTTGGGTGACATTGCGCTTCAGGATGGTCAATACACTGAAGCTCTCGGGCATTTTGAAAACGCTTTGGCTATCTCACCGGATTCACCCGTTACGTTGAATAATTATAGGATCGCCTTAAAATTTTTAGATAGGCATGAAGAGGATCTTCTCGCTCCCAATAAATGCCTCCACTTGAAACCTTGAGCACTAAAGGCAGTATTTTATCTATCTTGGGTCAAGTGGAAAATTCGTTTTCAATGTACCGAAAAGCGCTGAAAGTTAGTCCAAATTTTGGCAAAACTTACTTCAATATCGCAACAGGACACAAGTTTACTGAAGGTGATGATTGTTGTGAACTGTTTGAAAAAGCAGAACTAAATCTGGATAACCTTTCAGCAACCGATTGGATGAATTTACACTTCGCACTTGGGAAATACCATGAGGATTTAAAGCACTACGAAATCGGATTTTCGCATTATCTAAAAGCCAATAAACTTAAAAGGGATACCCTTACCTACTCTGCCGAAATTTCTGAAGAAATGATGGGGAAAATGCAGGAAGTGTTTGATGCAGAAGGATCTTGGTCCAAACGCACTGAGGTTGGCAATCAATCGGATTTACCTGTTTTCATTTTGGGAATGCCGCGTTCAGGCACCACGTTGATAGAACAAATTTTATCCTGTCACGCCAAAGTATATGGCACGGGCGAATTGAAGCTTATAAATATGGCGGTAGACGAGCTTTCTGTGAACGCAGACGGTTTTTTCCCTGCAAATAACAAGATCCTTTTAAAATTTAAGAAAGAAATTCGAATGCGTGGCGACGCTGTTGCAGAAGACCTTCAAAATTACAACAAGAAGGCCGCGCTTGTTACAGAGAAGATGCCTCAGAATTTTTGATGTCTGGGGCTTATTCACGTATTAATACCTAAGGTCAAAAATACCCATTGCCGTAGAAATTTTATTGATACGTGATTGCCAAATTTCAAAATTCTGTTTGGCGATAAGATAGATTATACATATGATCTTGAGTATATTGGCCGATACTATTTAGCATATGATAGAATGATGAAACATTGGGATGCTGTTCTGTCTGGTCGGTTTTTGAATGTTCAATATGAAGATGTGGAGAATCAAGTTCGGCGCCTGATCGATCATTGTGGTCTCGAATAGGACGTTGCCTGTTTAGATTTCCATAACACCAAGCAATCCGTAAGTACGGCTAGTGTAAACTAAGTGCTTCAACCAATTTATAAAACATCAAATGGCCGGCACGAGCGTTATGTGATTTGTTGAAGCCGCGTTATAAAGATAAATTAAAGATTTTTAGTGCGGTTATCCGTTTCGCAGCAATATGAGTTTTGACAACAAGTTAAGGGATACGTTTTGAACAGGGCAACTCGCCGGAAAAATAATAATTCCGGAAAATCAAAAACTGCTAAAAATATACAAATTGTGAATGCGCAGACAACAGGCCTTGCACCGATGCAGCTTGCGCTACTGTTTAAATTGATCACTCAAGCGCAAGATGCCTTTAAATTGCAAAAAGACGCGATTGCAGACCAGCTTTGCCGAAAATGTTTAACGCTGTATCCAGAATACATTTTACCAATGATTTTGATTAGCAAGATAGCCAATCGTCACAATCAATTTGCCGTAGCGGTCATTTTCCTTGAAAAAGCGCTTCAGATATTACCCTCTTCTGTTGAGCTGTACGGTATCTATAGCTTTACGTTGCAGCGGCTGCGACGGCCAGAGGGCGCGCTTGACGCGGTGAATAAATGCATCAAGTTGGAACCCCGATCTGTACTTTGGTTAAATGAAAAGGCGAGCTTGTTAAATACACTGGACCGGGTTCCTGAAGCCATTGCAATCTACGAACAGGTATTTAAAAAAGCGCCAGTCTATGGGAAAGCATATTATAATTTTTCACTGCTACACAAATTTACAGCGGACGATAAATATGAACTATATTTTCGAAAACTGGAAACAAGTTTAGGAAAAATTAGTCTAGACACAGATCTGGTGCACGCTCATTTTGCACTTGGTAAATATTATGAAGACCTACAGCAGTTTGATAAAAGCATGCCGCATTATCTGGCGGGAAATAAACTGCAGGGCAAGCAAAATAAATATGATTTTGATGCTGAAGTTGCAGCTCTAGTAAACATAGGAAACAGGTTTAAAAAAGGCGGTCGCTGGCTAAGTGAGGTATCTCATGGGTGCACCGCTACGGAACCGTTATTTATCGTCGGTATGCCAAGGTCTGGAACGACATTGGTCGAACAAATCTTGAGCAGTCATGCTGCCATTCATGGGGGTGGTGAACTCCGATTCCTTGGAGCTGCAAGCCGTGAATTATATGGGGCAACTCATATGAACCCGGAAATTTTACCGACTGCCGGTGCTGACTTAACTGTATTTAGAAATAAATTGCAAGTGGCGGGGCAAAACCTTGCCAACGAGATGCGGTCACTTGATCCAAATGCAAAGTATATAATTGATAAGTTACCGCAAAATTTTTTACATCTTGGATTCAAGCATTTGCTTTTGCCAAATGCCAAGATCATTCATTGCAAGAGAGACCCAATCGATACTTGCCTGTCTAATTTCAGATTACGGTTTGAAGACAAATTACATTTTACAACGGATTTGGAAAAACTGGGGCGTTATTATGTTGCTTATGCCGAGTTAATGGATCATTGGAAAGAGATTTTTAAAGATCAAATTCTTGAAATACAGTATGAAGATGTGGTTGCTGATTTAGAGGGGCAGGCGCGAAAAATTGTTAAATTTTTGGACCTCGAGTGGGATGAAGCTTGTCTCGATTTTCACAACAATAAACGGAGTGTTCATACCGCCAGTGTTAATCAGGTTAGGCGGCCTATATATAAGACATCTATTCGCCGATATGAAAAGTATGGGAGTCATTTAGATGCACTCAAAGTCGCATTAATACCCATCTTGCATTCATAAACTCATAATCGTTATACTTGAGTAAGAACTAGTAAAAGGAGACTGCTTTGAGTAGAGCAATGAAGAGGAAGCAAGAATTACGCCTTAAAAAAGAGGCGAAAAAATTACTTCTAACAACTGCATCCACAGGATTGACGACAGAGCAACTTAAAAAACTGCAGCAGTTGATGCAGCTTGCAAATCAGGCATTTAATATTCAAAGATACGATGAAGCTGAAAAATGCTGTCGGTTAGCGCTTTCAATGTATCCCAAATATGCTGATCCCTGTCATTTGTTAGGGGGCATCGCGTTGCATTTTGACAAATATGTTGAAGCGGTTAATTTCTATGAAAAGGCGTTGGAGGTCGCACCAGATGCCCCTATTACGCTAAATAATTACAGTGTCGCATTGAAGTTCTTAAACCGGCATGAGGACGCACTTGCTGCGTTGAATAAATGTTTGCTTTTGAAGCCTAAATATTTTGAAGCTTTAAATAACAAAGGAAGCGTTTTGAGTATCCTTGGGCAGATGGAAAAATCGCTCCCTTTTTACGAGAAATCAATTAAGACGAACCCATTGTTTGGGAAAGCCTATTATAACATTGCAACCACGTACAAGTTTAAAGAAGCCGACAGATATCAAAAATTGTTTGTCAAAGCTGAAAGTTCACTGGATCAGATGACAGAGACTGATCAGATGAATATGCATTTTGCGTTGGGTAAATACCACGAAGATTTACAAGATTATAAGGCTGGCATTGTTCATTATTTAGAAGGTAATAAACTTAAGCGAGACACTCTGGATTATACGGTTGAGCAAGCTGAAAACCTAATGCTAAAAATGGAAGCAGTCTTCAATGATAGTGGTGATTGGGCTTCGCGAACAGAGGTTGGGAGCCAGTCTGATTTGCCCATGTTTGTCTTGGGGATGCCCAGATCGGGCACTACTTTGACGGAGCAAATTTTGGCGAGTCATCCCAAAATATTTGGCGCAGGAGAGCTGAAAATTCTCGATAAAGTTGCAGGCGGAATGCCTGTCAATAAAAACGGATTTTTCCCTGAAAAAAACGAAGATCAAAAAGGGTTTGAGGAGAGCCTGAGGGCACGGGGAGAAATGTATGTAAATGAGTTGAGGAAGTTTGATCCAAAAGCACGGCATGTTACGGATAAGATGCCTCAGAATTTCAGATATCTGGGGCTCATTCACGTACTGATGCCCAAGGCAAAAATCATACATTGTAAACGAAACCCGGTTGATACGTGCTTATCCAATTTCCGAATTTTGTTTGGGGAGAAGATGGAATATACGTATAAATTAGAAGATATAGGGCGGTACTATCTCGCCTACGATCGAATTATGAAGCATTGGGCCAAAGTGCTTCCGGGACGTGTGCTTGACGTACAATATGAAGATGTCGTCTCAGATATAGACACACAAGCCCGGCGCCTAATCGAATATTGCGGACTTGAGTGGGATGACGCATGTCTTGGGTTTTATAAAACAAAAAGAAATGTACATACGGCCAGCACAACCCAAGTTCGACAACCAATTTATAATTCTTCAGTTGGTAGGTATGAACGCTATGGCGATTTGTTAAAGCCGCTCCTTGATACGCTGAAGCCGGTTTTGCCTACGCGGTAGATCCTATTTTGACGATTTGGAGAGCATTGAAGTCAAAGGGGCGAGCTCCGCCTCATAAGTTCGCCATGTTTCCAGAGAAGATGTATAAATAGGACGGCGAACCTGATCCGTGCTCGCTGTGCGGACGGAGCGTTTGGTTTTGTGAAAATCTAGGCAAGCGTCTTGCCAATCAAGATTGCAAAATTTAAGAAGGGTTTCTGTTTCTTGTTTCTGGTTTGAAATCATATTTTCATATTTGACTTCATGCAACTGATCCCCAAGCAAGCTCTTCCAATATGCCATATGATCTAGATATAGATTGTAATATTGGCCGAGCTCTTTCAAATCATAAGCAAATGCTTGATGGTCTACGAAAAATTTCTTGAAAATGGATAAGCAGGTGTCTTTTGGTGATCTTGTGCAATGGATGATTTTGGCATCCGGCAACATAAGCTGTAAAAGGCCGGCATAAACAAAGTTATGGGTTGTTTTGTCCGTAATGACAGATCGTTTTGTCGGCAATTCTTTGAGTTGCCGACTGTAGTCGCTGCCAAGCGCCTCGACGAGTGTGTCGCCTTCAGAGGAAAATGCGGACCTGAAATCCCTCTCCCCTTTATTACCAATCATATAGAAGTTACTCTTTGGCATGAAATCCAGCTCGCCAGCGCCGAACACTTTTGGATGAGAGGCCAAAATTTGTTCGACTAACGATGTGCCAGAGCGGGGCATTCCAACAATGAACACAGGGGCTTCACAGTTGGAGGATGCCTTCAATAAGGAGGCAAAAAATGCAGGAGATATGGTGTCGCGCACCATCTGAAGTTCATTGGCAACTGTTTCGATGCTGAAGGCATATGTTGACCGGTGAGTTTTGTTTGCCTGAATATATGTCTGAAACGATTTCTTATGGTGTTTTAGATCGTCAAGGGCCTTGGCATAGGCAAAAAGCACGTTTGCTTTATCTGCTCCACTGAAACTCGCGTCTTCTGACAATTGTTTCAAAAGTTGGAAATCTTCATCTTCACTGGTGAATTTTTTAGATTCTGCGAGGTTTCTGGCTGATTTGGTATGTTTGGGGTGTGTTTTCAGAACATGCTGGTAGCACGTAATTGCTTTTTCATTCTCACCATTCTCAAAATAGGCATTTCCAAGATTATGCCGCGCAGGATAAAATTGGGTATTAAGTGCCAAAGTTTTTTGAAAAATTCGGATGGCGGAGGTGGTGTTTCCTGCAATCATTACACTTCCTCCTAAATTGTTCATGGCTGACACAAGTTTAGGATTAAATTTTAGGGCTTTTCGAAAGGCCTTTTCAGCTTCTTTTGCGGCGCCGCTTTCACGAAAGGCATTTCCCAAATTATTATAGAACTGCGCTTGTTTTGGCTTTAGCTTAATTGCCTTTTTGATTAGTTCAATGGCAACAATATGCCTGTTCCGTTGATGGTAAATTGTGCCCAATAGATGAAAGGGATCACCTTCATTTGGGAAGTTTGTAATCAGTTGTTTGTATATATGTTCAGCTTGGTCAAACTGGTTCTGCTTATGCAGGTTTATGGCGTGTGTAAGTGTTTGTTGGAATATTTTTTTTTGTGATTGCACGCCAAATTCCTCGATCAATGATAGGCTATATAGTTGGCGTCATTTATTATTATTTGATCGAATAAGCTAAGGGGAACCGACCGTAACTTCAAGGGTTACATCTCAGACTGATATATCCAATCCCATTGGCATCGGCCCAACAGAGGTACCAGAAGAAAGGGGTTGGAATAAATTGAGCAACGGGTTTGCCGCCGGATCCGTATTATTGATCTCAGTCATTATGAGATATCGCTCAACCATTTTAGCAATTTTCTCAGGATCTTTGAAGTCTTCAACGTCGACTTCTTTCTCTAGTCTTGCTTTTTGCTGATCGTAATCTAACGATAGAAAACTTTCAGGTAGGCCGAGGCCAACACGAACCACCTCCATTATTGATGAATCCGCCAAAATTTGTGAGATTTCTTCGATGTCACCTGAGAGCCTGCTAAAATACATTGCTTGGCGAATGCCAGGGGCATTATCACCTTCAAATTTTTCAAACTCGTTGGTTTTGTAACCCTCTAGAATAGCATCGACATTCGCTTCGTTGAGGAAGAAGTCAGGCTCCTGATTAAGCCCATAGAGCGCAGTCGATAATTTTGTCCAGCGAGGCTCCACTAATTGATTGACCAAACTGTCGTCGTCTTCGGGATCTTCAGTCAGCATTTTTTCGACAAATGCATATTTGTCGATCTCGGTTTCCAGCTGGAATGCAGACAAGACGACATTGAGAAGCGTTCGATTTTTCATCAAATCGTCGACGGATTTTACATTGACGATTTCTTCTTTGAAAGTCTCGATGTCGCGTGCAGTTGTTGGCTGAGCCTCAAACAAACTCATATGAGCTTCTTTTTGACTATCTGCCAATTTATACCAAAGTAGCGAACTTGTACCTGATAACTGCATCATATTACCTATATCGAAATCTGTCCTATGCCTGCCTGAGAGGGAGTTGGGACAGGTTTGGAACCTTGTTTCACCGAAGCATTTAGGCCCTGCATGATTTGTTTGTTTACCTCTATTAGAGGTTCCAAACCTACAACGCTGCGCATAGCGGCGAGTGTAAACTTATTAACCCAGATTGCCAATGAAATCAAACCGGCTTTGGTTTGTTTATCCAAATGGTTATCTTCGGATATTAAATCTATCTTCAGAGTCAACCATAGCTGGGAATTTCTAAACAAAGCGTTAATTTTCATATTTGCAGTAGCGCTAGCTGAATTGGCATCTTCAAGTTCACGGGTGATCTCAGCAAAAAGTCGGTACTCCGTTAACGGTAATCGCTCGACTGCTTGGTTCGCTTTTTTATAGGCTTCAAAATACATGGGAATGATCCAGTTCTGAAAAAGTCGATCAATAAGCCTCTAATAAAGAGAGCTCAGGTGTAAAAAAGAGGCGGCCCTAAAAAGGCCGCCTCCCTTATTCGACTGATTAACGGAACAATCCGAGAATAGACTGAGAAGCCGCATTCGCAATTGAGAGAGACTGGATGCCCAGTTGCTCTTTCGTTTGCTCTGATTGCAACTTCGCAGAAACTTCTGCCAAGTTAGCATCAACTAAAATGCCAAGGCCTTCTTCAATCTTGTCTGTTAAGACTTGAGTAAAGTTTGCCTGACTTTCTAGCCTGTTGGCAGAGGTACCAAGAGTTGTCAATATGGAGCCAATTGCGGTTTTCGCAGCTGTAATTGCTGCAAGTCCGCCACCGCCCTGGCCGTCGGCTGCAGTGATGCCGGTAATGGCTTGTGTGGTTGTAATGGTTTGTCCTGCAGCAACAACATCGATAACGCCGTCTTCTCCGACATTTACAGATAATCCTGCTTCTGAACGCATTTTTTCCGCAAGGTTACCCATCATTTGACTGAATGATTCAGACGTTGTGTCGATTTGAACGCCATGAACAAATGTACCACCAGCTTCATTAGGGTTAGATGCTAATGTTGTAGCACCTTCATAAAACTCGAAGATATGAGTTTCGCCACCGAAAGCAATTTGGATAGTATCACCACTTGTAATAGTGAGCGTATTATCCAATGTTAGGGTTGTTTTCTCTGCAGTCAGGTCTAATCCTGCAACGCCTAGACCAGCAGTCGTCGCATTCTGCTCAGAGATTGCCAGTGTATTGCCAGAGAGACCAGTCAAGACATTTAGGCCGGTGCTTGTTCCACCATTATCCAAAAGGTTAATGCCGTTAAATTCAGCTGAAGATACAATGGTTTCAATTTGCGCAACCATCTCATCAGCTTCACTTTGCAGAATAGTTGGATCCAAGCCTTCATTGAGGGCTTGAGTAACTTTTGCCTGCATATCAGTCAACTGATCAGAAATTTGAGTGGCAGCTGCAAGACCCATATTGACGGTCGCAGTACCGAAGTTCAGACCTTCCTGAACAGCTTTCAATGCACCAACGTCGCCGCGCATGCCTTGTGCAATCACAAAAGTAGACGGATCATCTGTCGCACTGCCAATTTTCAAACCAGATTGAATTTGAGCTTGAATA
>Ga0105358_10001342_pt1 | contig 13094 bp, 11 predicted proteins | sample GOMGulsemesocosm_5_FD_83509 | JGI IMG/M metagenome (GOLD analysis project Ga0105358, IMG submission 83509) | Methane-oxidizing microbial communities from mesocosms in the Gulf of Mexico - GOM15C Gulf of Mexico | ecosystem: Environmental > Aquatic > Marine > Cold seeps | place: Gulf of Mexico...
AAACGCATGCAAGAAGCCCTTCTAGCTAATACCAATTGAAGTAATGAATTAGTATATTAGGTCAAATAAAAAAACTATTGTAAACTAATTTTTACAATAAAAAACCCTAAGAAAAGGATATCTTCTGATTTTAGTTTTTACCATTGAGTAACCCCTTGATAGTACTTAACATCTCCTTTCTAACATGAGCCAACTTAGGTTTATCTTCAAAAGGAATAGGACGGCATAACTCCATAGTTTTCACACCTAAGCGTGCTGTTAACATACCAGCCCCTAATCCTTGAGCCAATCGTCCGGACAGTTTACCGAGTAAATCAGCGCCAATCATATCTGATCCAAAATCAACAATAAGCTCACTAGCGCCAGCATAAACCATGTTTACGAACACCTGCCTGATCAGTTTTATCCTGCTCCAATATCCAAGTTTTATACCATACAAGAGCGCAACTTTATTAATCATACGTAGATTGCGCCATAAAATAATCAGCATATCTATTACTGCCACAGGGCTAAGTGCTACTAAAACTACTGCCTCTGTTGAAAACTTGGCAATTTCAGCCATTGCTTTCTCATCTACCTTAGTAAGCACTAAGCGTGAATAGAGTTGCAGCAGCTCACTGTCACTATATTGTGCATTTTGCGCATCTTGCCACGCTTGTTCTTGCTCTGAAACGAGATCACAGGGCAAGTTTTCACTCACTTTTTGACAAAAGGTTTTTACATCAAATGAGTTAATATCTTGATCTTTAGCTAACTGGTTATGTGAGAGTAATTCACAAGCTTGCTGTTTTAATTTATCTCTGCGTTTAAATTGTCGTAAGGTTGACCATTCACTAAATACACTTGAAGAAGCAAGTAGCACTAAACAGGATAATATAACGGCATAGACACTGGTAATAATTGGAGAATTAACAAAACCTGTCATAAAAAAGTCAATGGTTTCAACAGCAATAACACCAGCAAGTAACGTTAATGCTATACGCCATAACCAATGCGATTTAGATTTATTTTCCGCTATACTTTGTTCAAATGTTTGTTCATTCAATATTACAGGTAATTCCTTATTCTCATCTATTGGTAAATAATTTTGATTATCAAATATCACTTGTTCGCCATCTTTGCTTCCCATTACTTCATCAGTAACTTGTTCATTTAATAATTCATTATCAGAAAACAATATTTGTTGCTGTTGATGGGTTTTGTCATCTGTTTTGTTATTACCTTTATTCATATCATTTTATCCGCCAATAAGAATTGTAATACTTGATCCATACGAATATGAGGCAAAGGTTCATATTTTCCCATACCAGTGATGGGTAAAAAGTTAATAAAATTGAAAGCTCTTTGCTGCCAATAGTTTTTTTCAGGTAACTTTTCAGGAACCGCACCGGGGAAAAGCGTAATTTTTTCTGTCGACTCTTTTCCCTTAGGTAAAGTATTGCCTTGAATAACCGATATTTTTTGCCCTTTGTGCAGCGTTTTACCTGATGTGGTACTTTTTACTGCAGCGATAGCAAGCGTTTCCATTTCAATAGCTTCATAGTTAAGCTTATGCTTACTTTGATAAATAAGCTGATTTAGTAAAGAAACCATTGGGGCATGCTGCTCAGCAGTAACATGATCGGCTTTTGTTGCTGCGAATAATAACTTATCTATTTTTGGTGAAAACAACCGAGAAAACAAACCTGACTTACCATAGTTATAACTTTCTAAGATCATATCAATAGCGAGCTGTAAATCAGCAAAGCTTTCTGAACCACTATTGTCTGAACAAGCATTAAGTGGTGTTAAACAATCAACTAAAACAATTTGTCGATCAAAGCGTAAAAAGTGCTGCTGATAAAACACCTTTACGACTTGTTCTTTATACTCAATATATCTAGATCTGAGCATACCAATGAAGCTATCATCACTGGCATTTTGATAATCATTACCATCAATTTCATTTAAATTTGGAAACGGAAAGAATTCTAAGATAGGTGCGCCAGCCAACTCTGCAGGCAAAATAAATCGTCCTGGTTGAATCACAGATAACCCTAAGTCATAACGAAAAGTATGTAATAACTCGGTATATTCTTTTGACAATTGCGCTAATAGCTCTTCATCAGCTGCGTCAAAGGGATCAATTGTTCCCACTTTAGTTAAAAAATTTTGAGAAAGTTTATCACGTGGTGGTGCTGATAATAATGCTTGAGTTTGCTCTGACCATTGTTCGTAAGTTTGATTGAGCATAGGTAAATCAAGCAACCACTCTCCCGGATAATCAGTAATATCTAACGTTAAAGTTGCCATGTCTGTGGCATATTTCAATAATGATTTTTTGGGTTGGTAACGAATAGCTAACCGTAATTCACTAATACCATGAGTAGGCTCAGGCCATGACGGAATTTCACTGGTAAGTGAAAAGATTGCTTTATCATAATCAAAGCGAGGGGTAGATAGGTTTTTTTGCGGAACCCTTTTCGCCGCAATAAAGTTACCATGATGAACGGGATCAAAAAAACTTAATTGACTACCGTTACCTTCATTGATTAATTGATTAACAAGTGAGGTTATAAATGCGGTTTTGCCACTTCGACTTAACCCCGTAACGGCTAAATTAATGTGTTGATCTAGGCTACGGTTCAATAATTCACTAGCTTTATTCTTTAATTTATCTAATCGTTGTTTTTTAATAATTGCCATGCTTTTCTTAACTAAATTTTAAAGAGCTTAATAATTGAATAGTTTGATGGTAATGATTTTTTTAAAGAAATAATAGCCCTATACCCAAGTTATACCAATTGAAGTAATGAATAGATCATTCAGCGAGAATTAAAAGGTGTAGAGGCAAGGCATTGATTGAATAGAATGGTTATTCCTTTATCAAAATCAATAAAGTAGCATAAAACGTTTCTAAACCAGCCCTGCGGGGTGACTGAGTAAAACATGCCCATCGTTACATCTGCTTTTAAGGACGCTACATGGATGTAGCTTATTAGAGAATGCTGGAGCATATTCTCCTGAGCAACCATTAATAAAAAAATGCGCCTTGATCATGATTCGCTCAGGAATCCTGAAACTCGTATTTTGAAGTAGCTTGGGTATAAGTTTACTTTGGTGATCACATCACTAATCGAAGCGCGCCATCACATCTGTCTATCTTTGGCTAGCGCGTAACTTGTTATAGTTTATTTATTTCTCTTGCCACCGTGAACTCTGATGACGTTACATATTGTTCAATTCCTTGTAGCTGCTTCTCTAACGAAGAAAATTTACGACGGATATCATGAAAAGCCTGCTTAGGTGGCTCACCTGATTGCCACACTCTAGCTTTAACTTTAATAGATTCATTCATTTGTTCATATTCATCATGTTGAGTTGCACTTTCACCTTGTGAATAAGTGGATGTTCTAGCTCTGTGATATTTACTGTGCTTAACTTGCCCTTTAGGGTTTTTATCTAGGATAAACCAAGCAGCAATGTAACCTAATATTAAAAACGGCATACCAAACAATACACCTGACACTACCAAGATTCTTACTAACCAGGTTTCCCAACCAAAGTAATCGGCGATACCGGCACAAACACCTGCTATTCTCCCATTGCTTGGATTACGGTATAGCTCTCCTCGACCCCTAATCATAACTTATTTCTCCAATCAGGAGTCTCCACGTCTAAAATAGCTTCAAGGGTTTTAATACGATCAGCCATTTTGTCTGCCGTCTCTGACAAATCAGATAACTGGATATACTCTTCTTCACTAAGTCCTTGGCTAACTTGTCCTTTACTACGGTAATGAAGTACCAACCAAATTGGTGCAACTATAACCATAAAAATAATGACAGGTGCCATAATAAGCTCTTCCACAATATTCCCCTTAATATTTTTCTTCGATACTGAGCGCTTAAGTTTACCCAACAACCTGCAAAACTCAGTATTTATCTACTGACGACTCATAACGTTAATGCTATTTATTTTTCATTTTTGCTTTTAATGACGCTAATTCATCATCCACTTTCTCGTCTGATTCAAGTTCAGCAATTTCATCAGCTAAAGATTTACTACCTAAATCATACGATTCAACTTGCCCTTCAATATCATCAATTTTTCGCTCATAACGGTCAAAACGGCTTAATGCATCATCAACTTTATTGCTATCAATATTCTTCTTAACCTTTAAACGAGAATTAACTGTTTTTTCTCGCATGATAATAGTTTTTTGTCTTGCTTTTGCATCTGCTAACTTGTCTTGCAATTGCGAGATTTCATCCTGAAGCTTACTTATATGTTCTTCCGTATGCATTAAGTCTTGTAATATCGTTTGTGCACTGTCGTTACTTTTTTTCTTTTCTACTAAAGCAGCACGCGCTAGATCTTCTCGGTCCTTACTTAACGCTAGCTCCGCTTTTTCTTGCCATTGACGTGCTTCATTTTCAAAACGTTCCACTCGGCGAGTAAGTTCTTTTTTATCTGCTAACGTTTTAGCTGAACTTGAACGTACCTCAACTAAGGTATCTTCCATTTCTTGAATAATCAAACGTACCATTTTGGCCGGATCTTCAGCTTTATCTAATAAATTATTAATATTAGAATTGATAATATCGGTAAACCTTGAAAAAATACCCATAACGACTTCCTCTTATTTTTAATTAACGCTCTTACTTACTGTTCAAATTAATAATATTTCATTCAAATTTAATAAAAACGAGTATAAATTTGGTGTTAAATTTATACTTTATGCTATTCATGTTTTACGCCAACGTGACAAAACAGCTTAACAAACTGTTTTTACTGAATTTATTATATATTTAGAAAACACTATTATATCGTCGATTAATAAAATACACTATTTGTTAGTGAATTTAACTAATACCAAGTCTATTTAGTTATTTCTACATTGGAAATAAATAGAATTGGTATCATAATTAGGTCAATCCATGGCACGCTTCAATAAACAAGATAACCTTCTTGGTCAATCTAACAGCTTTTTAGAAGTATTAGAGCAAATTTCACAAATTGCGCCATTAAGTAAGCCGGTATTAATTATTGGTGAGCGTGGTACAGGTAAAGAATTAGTCGCTGCACGTTTACACTATCTATCAAAACGTTGGGAGCAAAGTTATTTAAAACTAAATTGTGCCGCACTTAATGAAAATTTACTTGAAACAGAGCTTTTTGGTTATGACTCAGGTGCTTTTACTGGCGCAAATAAACGCCACGAAGGCCGGTTTGAACGAGCTGATAATGGCACACTTTTTTTAGATGAAATTGCTAATACATCAGGGTTAATTCAAGAAAAATTATTACGTGTTGTTGAGTACGGAGAATTCGAACGTGTTGGTGGTTCTCGTACGATTACCTCCGATGTACGTTTAGTTGCAGCAACTAATGAAGATTTACCTACCTTAGCCGCTTCAGGCCAATTTAGAGCCGATTTACTTGACCGATTAGCATTTGATGTTATTACTTTACCGCCATTAAGAGAGCGCCTTGACGATATTCTCATGTTAGCAGAGCATTTTGCTATTAATATGGCGCGAGAATTAGAATTCGAGTTGTTTAGTGGTTTTACTGAAAAAGCTAAACGGGCGATGTTAGAATACCCTTGGCCGGGTAATATTCGAGAATTGAAAAATGTAATCGAACGCAGTGTTTATCGCTGTAATAATCCTCATTTACCTGTGCATGAGTTAATTATTGATCCTTTTGAATCACCTTTTAGGCCAACTCAGTCTATTAAAACATCAGATAGAGTACAAGCACAATCAACTACTACCACGCCCTCCTCTGATAATAGTATTCAAAAATCTGATACCTCAGAAAGCAATCTTCTTGATGGTGAAAATATCAAAAAAACAAGCGCTCCACTCACTGTTAGTAGCACCAATTTCCCGCAATCACTAAAATCATTATCACAAAACTATGAAGTTGAATTAATTAAATCAGCGTTAGCACATTGCCAATATAATCAAAAGAAAACCGCCCAAGCACTTGAACTTACCTATCATCAACTGAGAGGTTACTTAAAAAAATATAATTTACTTGATGGCAGTGTTACAGATGAATTATCTTAAAATTATTACTACAGGGCTACTTAGCTTACTATTTTTAACCGCTTGTAACGAAGAAGGTAAGCTATCATTAAGTGAACGTAGTGTTATTTACTGCGCAGAAGGTTCACCAGAAACCTTTAATCCTCAACTGGTTACCTCGGGTACAACAATAGATGCAACCTCAAACCAACTATACAATAGATTAATTGCCTACCAGGGTGATGAAAACAAATTAAGCCCTGCACTAGCTAAATCTTGGCATGTTACCCGTGATGGTAAAAAGATCACCTTTTATCTCCGCAAAAATGTTGCCTTTCATCAAACCGATTATTTTGCCCCGACCAGGTTATTAAATGCCGATGACGTGATTTTTAGTTTCAATAGAGTTTTAGATCCTGAGCACCCTTATCACTTAGTTTCTGGCGGAAATTACCCTTTTTTTCGAAATGTGGATTTTAGTGATTTAATTGAAGATATCGAAAAGATTAATGATTACACCATACGATTCCACTTATCTCACGCTGATAATTCATTCCTAGCTAACCTTGCGACTGATTTTGCTATTATTTTATCTGCTGAGTATGCTGAACAACTAACTAAACAGAGGGCTAAATCAGATATAGATACACACCCGATAGGAACAGGACCTTTTAAGTTAAAAGAATATCGAGTTGGATCATTAATACGCTTTTATCGTCACGAACAATACTGGCAAAAACCAGCACAAATTGAACAACTAGTATTTGATATTACCCCTAGTAATACCGGTAGACTAACCAAACTACTCGCAAAGGAGTGTGATGTCGCTGCTTACCCTATTGCGCATAAAAAAATAACTCAGCGGAATGATTTATCATTAGAAGCGATAACGGCATTAAATGTTGGCTATTTTGGCTTTAATGTCAATAAAGTGCCCTTTGATAATAAACTCGTTAGACAAGCAATCAGTTATGCTATTAATAAAAAAACCTTACTCGAAGCGGTGTATCAAGGGAAAGCTGAAATGGCTAATTCATTATTACCTAAAACCTCATGGGCTTTTGATGAAAGCATTCCTAAGCAAGAATTTAATCCTACTTTAGCAAAAACCCTACTAAACCGTGCTGGTTATTCTAAGGGCTTTACTATGGATTTATGGGCTATGCCAATTCAAAGGCCTTATAACCCGAATGCCATCACTATGGCTAAACTCATCCAAAGTGACTTAAATAAAATCAACATAAAAGTTAATATTATTAGTTATGAATGGAACACTTTTTTACAACGTTTGAAACGTGGTGAACATCAAAGCTTTTTATTAGGTTGGTCTGCCGATCATCCTGATCCTGATAATTTTTTCACGCCAATGTTAACTTGTGCCGCTACGCATACAGGTAGTAATACCACCTTTTGGTGTAACCCAGAATATGATGGTATTATAAAAAAAGCATTGCAAACGACTAATATCAATCAAAGAAAAAAATACTACGCTCAAGCTATGTCCATACTCAAACAAGAAGTCCCTTTAATTCCAATTGCGCATTCAAAACGCTATCAAGCAAGGGGTAACAATGTAATAGGTAATATTCTAGCGCCATTTGGCGGCATTAATTTTTACCAAGTAGCCAAACGCAGTTTAACCAATAAGAACACGGCAGCAGAACAGCGTAATCAGCTAGAACAAAACAACACCAATAATACAGGTGAAAATTAATTATGCTCGTTTTTACCTTGCGCCGATTAAGCCTATTTATTTTTACCATGTTATTATTGACATTATTGTCATTTAGCGTAAATTTTTTATTTCCTGGCGAAGCAATAATTAATTTAACAGGTGCGATTAATGCGACACCAAGTCAACTTGTTGAGCTAAATGATGCTTATCAAACTCACCGTAATATTTTCTGGCAATACCTTACTTACCTAGACCATATAATTAATGGTGATTTAGGCTTATCAATGGCAAGCCAATCTGATATTAGTACTGAAATAGTTAACTTGCTACCTGCCACTATTGAACTCAGTTTAGTTGCATTGTTTATTGCTATGCTTGTTGGTATTCCCTTAGGTTTTATTGCAGCAATAAAACATAATAAACTTACTGATAATTTAATTTTATCCGTATCAATGCTAGGTTATTCAGTACCCGTATTTTGGTTAGGGTTATTAGCAATTTTAACTTTCTCTATCAGCTTAGGCTGGTTTCCTTCTGCTGGGCAGATCAGTTTATTATTCGAAATAGAGCTAGTTACTGGTATTCAATTTATTGATATTCTTCTGAGTGACAGTCCTTATAAATGGCAAGCCTTTAGTGATGCTACCGCCCATATTATTCTACCGGCTTGCGTCATTGCAGTAGCTCCTGCTACGATTTTTATTCGTTTAGCTCGCACTTCAATGATCGAAGTGTTAGAAACTAGCTATATTCGTGCCGCTAGCGCCAAAGGCTTAACTTTTCAGCAAATCATATTTCGTCACGCCATCAGAAATTCATTAATTAAAATCATTCGTCATGTTGGTTTACAATTTGCAAATTTAGTGACCATTGCTATGGTCACAGAAGTTATTTTTAGCTGGCCGGGAATAGGTCGATGGCTTATAGAAAGTATTTATCAAAGGGATTATACCGCCATTCAAAGTGGCCTATTAGTTTTGTCGTGCTTTATTTTTATTGTACACATCCTAATGGACTTTATTTATGCCGCGTTAAACCCACTCGCTAGAGGAAATAAACATGGCGCGCGATAAGATATATTTAGAGGAAATTTTTCCATCTCCCTTTATGCAACTTTGGTTGATTTTTCGCAAAACCCCCGTCGCTATGGTAGGTTTTAGCTGCTTTTTATTCTTGATAGTATTAGCTGTTTTCGGACCACTTTTAGCTCCTCACTCTCCCGTAGAAGGGCAACTCGATATGCTATTACTGCCACCAGCGTGGCATATTGACGGTAATGTTAGTTATCTATTAGGCACTGACGAATTAGGTCGAGATATGTTATCACGCTTAATGTATGGTACGTCACTGACCTTTGGTCTTAGCTTTATTGTTGTCATTATTTCACTGGCTATTGGGGTAATTATTGGCTCCTTATCAGCCTTAACAACGGGGCTTAAATCAAGCTTTCTTAATCATTTTCTCGACGTAATATTATCTATTCCATCTTTGCTACTCGCCATTATTATTGTTGCCATTTTAGGGCCAGGTATAGGCAACACCGTATGGGCTGTAGTGCTGGTACTCATTCCTCAATTTGTTCATATTACTCGTTATGCAGTAAAAGAAGAGTCTCGTAAAGATTATGTACTCGCCTCAAGACTAGATGGGGCAAGTCCATTTAGAATTTTATACTATTCAATTTTTCCAAATATAACCGATAGAATAATGGGACAAGCAACCTTAGCGCAATCAGCTGCTATTTTAGATATTGCAACGTTAGGCTTTTTAGGTTTGGGCGCACAAATTCCATTACCTGAATGGGGCGCAACCTTAGCTAATGGTTTGGATTTATTTTATATAGCCCCATGGACAGTTTACTTACCAGGTTTAGCTATTTTATTTGCCGTGGTTGCAACCAACCTGGTTGGTGAAGGTATTCGTCATGCGCTTAAACTGCGCAAGGAGCGCTAATGAATTTACTTGATATTAGAAACTTATCGATTGAACTCATCCATGATGAGCAAAACATACTTGCCGTTGATAAAGTAAGTTTATCCATGAAAGAAGGTGAAGTACGAGGTTTAGTGGGTGAGTCAGGCTCAGGGAAGTCCTTATTAGCACAAGCACTTGTTGGTGTTCTAGATGATAAATGGCTTGTTCATGCTGATAGGTTTCATTGGCGCGGCATTGATTTATTACGCTTGTCGATTGAAGAGCGCAAAGCGCTACTCTCTCGCGATATTGCTATGATATTTCAAGAACCTATGGCCTGTTTGGATCCCACAACCGCAATTGAAGACCAGTTAACAGAGGCCATTGATGATAGTCAGCTGTCAGGTTTTTTTTGGCAGAAAAATCAACAACGTCAAGCTGCTGCGATTAAATTGCTACATAAAGTAGGCATAAAAAACCACAACGCATGTCTTACGAGTTATCCGCATCAGTTAACTGAAGCATTATGTCAAAGGGTGATGATCGCAATGGCCTTAGCAAGAAGGCCTATGTTATTGATTGCTGATGAGCCAACAGCAGCTATGGAAAACACCAACCAAGGACAAATATTCAGGTTATTAGCCAGCTTAAACCAATTAAAAAATATGTCTATTTTATTGATCAGTCATGATTTAGAAAATATAACCCACTGGACCAATACTATTACAGTTATGTATAGTGGCCAATTTGTTGAAGCAGGTACAACCGCGCAAATATTCAACAAGCCTTTACACCCTTATACCCGAGCTTTAGTCGATAGTAGTCCCAGTGCCAATTTACACTTACCAGCAAAGTCTAGATTAATGACATTACCTGGCAGTATTCCTATTTTACAACATTTACCTATTGGCTGTCGTTTAGGGCCACGGTGCCCTAGAGCGCAACAAGCTTGTGTAAAAGCTCCCTCAGTTACTAATTTCCATGGCCATAAAGTTAGTTGCCATTTTCCCCTTATACCACAAAAAAAAACCCTTAATAAAGTAACAAAGGGAGCATGCTAATATGTCAGAATTGCTTGTAGTAAAAGACCTCAGTAAGTCATATCGACATAAAAATTATTGGATTAATAAAAAAACAACAACCGTCTTAGCACCTATTTCTTTTAGTGTTGATGCGCATCAGACGTTAGCGATTATTGGTGAGACTGGTTCGGGAAAATCAACTTTAGCTAAATTATTAGTTGGAGCAGAGGCAGCAAGCAGTGGCTACATTTATTTAAACGGTCAAGCACTACAAAGCGGCAGCTATAAACAAAGGTGCCAACACCTTCGGATGATTTTTCAAGATTCCGGTACTACGTTAAATCCAAGTTTAACTATTTTGCAATTACTGGATGAGCCACTAAAACTTAACACTCCATTTGATGAATTAAAAAGAAAAGAGCTTATTCGTACCACTTTACAAAAAGTGGGATTGTTGGGCGATCATATGAACTTTTACCCTCATATGTTCTCTGGGGGTCAAAAGCAACGTATTTCACTTGCTAGAGCTATTATTTTACAACCTCAAGTGATCATACTCGATGAAGCACTAGCATCGCTAGACCCATCATTACGTTCTCAGATGATTAATCTGTTATTAGATCTTCAGCAACAAATGGGCTTAGCTTATATTCTAATTTCCCATAACCTAGGCATCATTCGCCACTTTAGTGACAACATTATGGTGTTATCGCAAGGCAGAGTCGTTGAGATAGGTAAAACAAGTGACGTGATGAGTAAGCCACAACATAAAGTGACTCAAAAACTACTGATGAATCAGAGTTTCCAACTAAAGCCTATAAGAAGATAATATTAAGCGAGATGCTTTAAGAGAAGCGGAATAAAGTACATTAAATAGCGGGTTTCATTACCCGCTATTTAATTCTAACTGTTAATAGTTTGCAGGCTCAGTCACTTTACCATGGGTAATTTTAGCGCCAATTTTCAATGACTCAACATAGCTTTTATAAGCCGATTGGGCTAACTGAGAAGTTTGCTGTTGAGCAAGTTGCGGATTAGCAACAGCATCGTTCACTTTTACAGTTTGCACTTCAACTAACGCTAAATCACCGTTACTTAAAGCAACTGTTGATGCTGAAATAATGCCTTCTGCAGGGTGAGGCAAGACAAAGGCTTCACGAACAATACTTTGATCTAAATCCGCACTATAACGGGCAACATTTTCTTTTGTGGTAAAACTAACATAATTTTTAGTTAGTTGCTCGGTAATATCATTGCCCGCTTTAAATTGAACTAATAACTCTTTCATCGTGCTTTGGGCTTTATCAGTAGCTTTTTGAGCCACCAATATTGTGTTTATTTGCGCTTGTACTTCCGCTAACGGTTTAACATTTGCTTCCTGATAAGTATTTAAACGTAATACTAAAGCTTCACTATCATTCAACTCAATAATATCTGAGTTCATATTATCTTGTAAAACCAAATCAGAAAAGGCTGCTTCAAGTACTTTAGGGTCATCAAAAGGAGCTTTATTATTGGTATTTAAACCCGATTTAGTTAACCAAGTAGACGTTTCTACGGTAGTGTTTACTTCACTGGCAGCATCTTCTAAACTGTCAGGGAATTCAAAACTTACACGAGCCATTTCTTGGGTTTGTGTATAAAACTTATCTTGTGCTTTTTCACTACTCACTTTAGCTTGTAACTCAGTTTTAACATCAGCTAAGCTTTGTATCACTTGTGCCTTAAGCTCGGTTAATTTAATTACATGATAGCCAAAACTAGTTTTGACTAGTTCGGTGATATCGCCTACTGCAGTTAATGCAAAAGCAGCATCATCAAAACTGGGCTCCATTACGCCCGCTTCAAGAAAGTCTAAATCACCACCATTTTCACCGCTGAAAGTATCATTTGATAATTCTTTAGCAAGTGTGCCAAAGTCTTCACCTTGAGCAATACGAGCTAATACAGAATCAGCTTGTGTTTTGGCTGTAACTTCACTATCGCTATCACCTTCAGCAAACTCTATAAGAATATGCGAAACACGACGTTGTTCTGTTTGTGTAAAACTAGCGATATTTTCTTGATAATAACTAGCAACTTCCTCATCACTAACATTAATATCTTTAGCTATATTAGCAACACTTAAACGAATGTAATTAACCTTTACTTGCTCTTTATTCTCAAAGCGTACTTGATTAGCTTGATAGTAAGTTTTAATTTCTTCTTCGCTAATATCTATTCCGGCCTCAAATTGTTTTGCTGAAATAGTTGCAAAACGAATATCACGAGTTTGATTTTGCAAAGTTAATTGTAGTTTTTCTTGATAAGGTAAATTGAACTCGGTAGCAACAAGCGCTTGAGATAACTGACGACGAGTCATTTCAACACGTAAATAATCTCGAAAACTTGATGATTGGAAAAAGCCAGCTTGATTAATTATAGCCAAATAGCGATTGTTATCAAAAACACCATCAACTTGAAACTCAG
>Ga0105358_10001345_pt1 | contig 13071 bp, 8 predicted proteins | sample GOMGulsemesocosm_5_FD_83509 | JGI IMG/M metagenome (GOLD analysis project Ga0105358, IMG submission 83509) | Methane-oxidizing microbial communities from mesocosms in the Gulf of Mexico - GOM15C Gulf of Mexico | ecosystem: Environmental > Aquatic > Marine > Cold seeps | place: Gulf of Mexico...
CTACCCCGATGCAAGAGTGGTGCTGCGCGTCGACGATGTCACCGCCATGCGCGCCGCCGTAAAAGCTGGCCTTGGTGTTGCAAGAATGCCCTGCTGGGTGGCCGATGTTTGTCCTGGATTATTAAGATTAAAGCTTGATGTCGCAACAATGGGCTGGGGCTTGTGGGTGTTGATTCACGCCGACTTGCGCTCCACTGCCCGGGTGCGAGTGTGTCGTGATTTTTTGATTGAAACGTTGGAGAAAAAACGCGATTTAATTGAGGGGCGTTGTTCGAGTTATGTTTAACTGGCCGTGTATCAGTAGTCTTTTGATAAGGAGCTTTCTTTACTTGCAGGCGATGTTGATTGGGTTTCGGATGTATTATTTGAATGTCAGTAACACGGCCGGTCAAGAAAGAGGAGTAGCCGCGGTTTGCCCCCTATTGACGCTCCTTGGAACCTGATTACACCCCTCTTTGTTTGTTGTCGATTATTAGTTTCTGTCATTGTTTTTTCTTACTGAGCCGTGGCGGGCATTATTTTCTTAGTACCTTGTTGATGACATGCTGCTGTCATTTTTTTGACATAGGCTGTGCAAACGTTTTCATCAGAGTGAGTTACAACCGCTATGTCAGCTCTATCCAATTCAGCGAATACACTGAAAACACAGCTTGACGACATTATCGACCAGGGCAAACTACTGCCATTATTTCAACCCATCGTTTCTTTGAACAAGCAAGACATCTACGGCTACGAAGGGCTAATTCGAGGGCCTTCAGACTCTCCATTGCATGCACCGATAAACTTGTTTGCCGCAGCGGAACGTTTCGAACGTATCAATGAACTCGACCATCTATGCCGAAGAATTCTCATTAAACAGTTTGCACAATTGAAATTACCGGGCCGCCTATTTCTCAATATTAATCCTTCCGTGCTGATGTCACCCAATTTCAAGGGCGGTCTCACCACCCAGTTTTTAAATATCTTTGGGCTTGATCCAAACCGCATCGTTATTGAAATTACCGAAACCCAGCCCATTGATGAATACCATTTGATCCGCAAGGCCATCGAACATTACCGCAAAGAAGGCTTCGTTATCGCTATTGATGACCTGGGCGCTGGTTACTCTGGACTAAAGCTGTGGTCAGAAATGAAACCCGATTTTGTCAAAATTGATCGTCATTTCATCAGTGGTGTCGACAAAGACAAAGTAAAGCGACAGTTTATGAACTCAATTATGGAGATTAGTCGAACCCTAGGCTGCCATGTCATCGCAGAAGGCGTTGAAACAAAAGAAGAATATCGCGTCATACGCAAACTCGATGTCGGTTTTTCTCAGGGTTATTACTTTGCCAGGCCAGACTCTGATCCCAAAATAAAACTTGATCCTGCATTATTTCGGACACAAGAAGAGCGTGCGGTAATTGCCAGAAAAAACACAGCGGCAAGTTTACTCAAACCCAAACGCTGTATAGAAAGCACCTGCAGCGTGAATGAAGCCATCGAAATGTTTATCCACACACCAACATTAAATACCATTGCTGTTGTCTTTAATGAACAACCTGCTGGGCTGTTATTACGCAACCAATTAATGAGCCTATATGCCCATCGCTTTGGCCCTGAAATTTACGGTAAAAAACCTGTTTATCAATTTATTGAAAAAAACCACCTTTGCTTTGAAAGTAATACACCCCTTGAAATAATAAGCAAACGCTTAACTAAAGCGCTCGACGTATACGTTGATGAATTTATACTCGTCGAAAAAGGCCGCTACAAAGGTATGGGCACACTGTTGGATTTACTCCAGGCCATTACTCAACAACAAATTGAAATGGCCCGTTATGCCAATCCACTCACCATGCTGCCGGGCAATGTGCCCATTATGAACGAGTTACAGCGTCGCCTGAATAGCCAGCAACCTTTTGTCGCAGCCTATTGTGATCTCGACCAATTCAAACCCTATAACGACAGCTATGGCTACGCGAAAGGCGATGAAGTCATATTAATGTTTACCGAAATACTACGTCGAAATGTTTGTAATAAAAGCGACTTTATTGGCCATATTGGTGGTGACGATTTCATTATTTTTTTTAGCGGCGAGGACTGGGAACAAATTTGCAATAACGTACTTGCCGAGTTTGCTGCAGAAATACCTCTTCGCTACAGTGTGGAAGACCGCCACAATAATTGCGTCATCGCCAATGGGCGCGACAATCAGGCTCGCTGCTTCCCTCTTATCAGCCTCTCCATCGGCAGTGTTAAGCTAACAGAAAAAGATATCCCTCAGACAAGTGACTCTATTAGCAAAGCCATAACAGATGCCAAGGGCATGGCTAAAAATAAAGCTGGGAACTCTTTTGTTATTACCTCGCCGCCACAGCCCCATCGCGCGAAATTAGAAAAGCAGCAGCTTATTGTTAATTGCTAAACAGTCATTGGTGAAATCAAAACTAAACCCCTATCAAAACCCGCCACACTATGAAAAGTTGGTGGGTGATTTGTCGGGTGCCTATTCAAGACGAATTAATATTCAGCACAGACTTGTCTACCAGCTTTATGAAGAAGAGCGCATGATCAAAATTATCCGGCTCTGGACACACTATGAATAGCGACCAATGAAAACACCGTTCACAGGCGGCTGCTTTTGCGGCGCTATTCGCTACAGCGTTTCCGCCCAGCCCTATGGGCAGGCTAATTGTCACTGCCGCTCATGTCAGCATGCGACTGGGGGTGCCTTTGCCGGGGTGTTACTGGTGCCCACTGAAGCTTTAGACATTAGCGGTGACTACGCGGAATATTCGGCACCGGGCGATAGTGGTCATCAGGTGAGTCGCGGCTTTTGCCCGCAATGCGGTACGACTGTTTTCGCTCACACCGCGCGTATTAAATCGATGCGGCCGGTGTATGCGACGACGCTGGATAAGCCTGAGCAATTTGTGCCGAGCCTCGATGCCTGGATTGATTTTGCCCAGCCCTGGGTAGTGATGGACCCCGAACTGCCAAAATACAAGCGAGACCTGCCAGCGGAGTGTGCCGGTTTGCCTGCACCGAAAAGCCTCAAGCCCCGTTCTGAAAGCGAAGGTTAAAGTAGAATAAGGGTTCGCTTTATACGCATGGTGAATTCGCCGTGCTAGCTGTTAAGATAAAGCGGCATCGGTTGAGCGTTGTTAATGCGCGAAAACTGTTTGTGAGCAGAATAATAAATACAATCGTCTAGCGGGAAGCAGAATGGATCTAGATTTAATTGAACAGGGCGGACCTGTTGTTATTGTTTTAATTGGCCTCTCTGTTGTGGGTCTAGCCCTGGTGTTTTTCAAACTCTTTCACTACCGCCACTATTCACTGGCGCGCATTCGCCACATCGAGAGTGCGGTAGATCAGTGGGTTGCGGGTGATAAGCAGCAGGCCCTCGATGGCCTGGACGCGAGCCCCGGCCCCTATGCGGCCATGCTGGGGCAGGGTGTGCGCTGGCTCGATAAGGGCGATAAAGACCCGGCCTCGGTGCGTGAGGAATTAAATCGCCAGGGCCAGCAGGTTGTTTCCCGCATTAATGGCATGAATGGTTTTATTGAGCAAATCGCTTATCTGTCGCCGATGCTCGGTTTGCTCGGCACTGTGCTGGGCATGATCGATGTGTTTCGCGGCCTGGCCAATCAGGGCGGTGGCGGTGATACCGGTGCGCTGGCTGGTGGTATTTGGGAGGCCTTGATGACCACTGCCGTGGGCCTAACGGTCGCCATTCCCTTTGCGCTGATCTATTACATGCTCGATAGTCACGCCACGACCATTCGTCGCAGTATGGAAGATCAGTTGACGCGGCTCTTTACCGTCAAGCTTTACGACAAGCCTTAAGCCCAGTCGCCTCGATATGCATCTACAGTCCCACCATCGCAAAGCCCTGCGGCGCATTAGCCTGACGCCTCTGGCTGACCTGGTGTTTATTTTGCTGGTGTTCTTTATTCTGGAAACCAGCTTTGTGCAGTTTCGAGAAGTGGCTTTCAAGGTGCCCGATGAGCCGACGAAGGCGAGTCATGCCGAGGGTGAGAGCCTGAGCATACAGATTTTTCCCGGCGGCAAGCTGTGGATAGACGGGAAGTCACTGGCCCTGGCCGATCTCACCCCATGGCTGGTGCGTCAGCAATTCAGTACAGAGACCGCCGTTATCCTCAAGGCCGAAGACAGTGTGCCCCTGCAAATTTTGGTCGAGGCAATGGATCTGTTGCGTGCTCAGTCACTGCCCCGCGTGCAAATTCAGGCCCTGGGGGATTAGCCATGTTTGATCTCGGCAGCGAGCACGATAGAAAAAAACAGTCTGACGACAATATGCTGCCCGTTATTAATATGACGTTTTTGCTGCTGCTGTTTTTTATTGTCGTCGGTAATTTTAGCGAAACCTATATGAAGGACATCGCACCGCCCGAGTCGAGCAGTCAGGTGCTGAGCCAGGAGGCCGAAGAGCTGTCCTTAACGGCCGACGGCACACTGTGGTGGCGGGGCGAGGCGACAACGCTGTCGAACTGGGCCAGTCAATTACAGGCCGAGGGCCAGCCAGTGCCGGTGCGCGTCAGCCTGCGTGCCGATGGCGAAACGCCCGCAGCCACGATTATCCCCCTGATTGACGAACTGCGCCTGCTCAAAGTCACGCGGGTTGCCCTGGTTACCGTGAACAGTCCCGGACAATATTAGTGTCGCTGTTATCGCCTCGCATGAAAACGCTTGGCCTGTGGCTGGTGCTGTTACTGGTTTCACTGGCTATTCATTTAGTGCTCACCTGGCAGGCTTCGTTACACATTGTCTCCCCCGAATCGGCCGTTACCAAAAGCGTTGATGAAATTGAAATCATGCTCGATATCGCCGCGCCGGAAGAAGAAAAAGAAGAGCTGGTGTTTGAAGAGGCCATCGAGTTTGAACCACCGCCAGTACTGGTCGCCACCTCGGCGCTGGCACCACCGCCCCCCGAGGTCAACCTGGCGATGGAGGCGGCGGCCGGCGGGCAAAGTGCCAGTGGTTTTTCTGCGCCCCTGTTGTCGAATACCGTGGCGACGAGCGGTGACGGACTGGCGGGCTTTGGCACCGGTGTCGGCAGCGGTTTGAGTCAGTCGACCAATCAGTTCGCCGCCTATGTACAGGGCCTGCGTGAGACCGGGCTCGATGTGGTGTTTGTGGTCGATGCCACCGGCTCTATGGACTGGGTGATCGAAGAGGTGCAGGCGCGTATCGTCGATATTGTGGATGTGATTCGCACCCTGGTGCCCGTGTCGCGCTTTGGCGTGGTGGCCTATCGCGATGTCGGTAGCCCATCTTATGTGACCCAGCATCAGGTGTTGACCTTCAGCCTGAATAAATTGACTCGCTTTCTGGATAAGTTAGAGGCTGAGGGCGGCGGCGATATGCAGGAGGCCGTGTATCAGGGTATGCGTGTCGCCACCGAAAAAAGTGGCTGGCGTCTGGGGGCCAAAAAGGTGATTGTACTGATTGGCGATGCCCCGCCCCACCAAGATACCTTCAATCGTCTGTTGGCCGTTAACCGCGAATTTGCCAGTGGCCACGGTCAGATTTCGACCCTTGATGTGAGCCACCACGCCAACCCAGCCGTGCTTGAAGCGGCACTGGGGCGCCCGGTGAATCGCGCCTTTTATACGTCCACCGCTATGCTCGACTACCAGTTAATGGCAGAGGCCGGTGGCGGCGTCTCCGCCACTCTCGATGGCGATGTACATATCACCCGACAGCTAGTGTCGTTGATTATGGGCGGGCAATTCGCCCGTGAAATGGCTCTGCTGCTGGAGGGTTTTTAGTGTTTTTGTGCCTGACTATTGCGCGATGTATTCGCCCTGTTGTATTGAGCTTACTGCTTGTTGTCTTACTGCCCACTCACTCTCTGGCAGCCGCGCCAGCGGCAGAGCAGGAGGGGTCTTTAGCTGTCTTACTGAGCCAATCCGCCGCTGTGACGACATCAGCAGAAAGCAAAGCCTTGCTCGACAAAATTCATCAGCAGCTCGAAACAGACCTGGCGAGCCTGGACACTTCGGCTTTTGTCAGTGCCGCCGATGCCTACGGCAATTTGGTGGCGGGGGCTCAGGAGCAGGGTGCCAGTAAGGCTGACTTTACGTATTTACTGCACCGTGGCGAGGGCCTTTTCAAGCGCTGTCGGGCCAAAGTGCGCGATCTCGAACAGGCGACGGGTGACCGGGAGGCGGCGCTGGAAAAACTCTATCGCTCCGACCTTTGGCACGACATTAATTATGCCCTGTCAGCGTTTAACTACTGGCAGGCCTGGAGCAAGCTTGGCCTCGGCCACGCGTTTCAGGGACAGCGCGAGCAGATTAAATGGTTGAATGAGGCCGAGCATGGCTTCCAGAGCTCATCGGTGCGCATACTCTATCCGGGCATTGTGTACGGCAGTTGGCTGGGTATGGCCTATGTTGCCCAGGCCAAAGGCGATGACGAGCTGGCGGAGCAGCGCTTTCGCCGGCTGGTGCTTGCGCTGGCGGGTGATGAAGATAACCCGGCGCGGGAGCGGGCGGAAACGGAGCTAACCTTACTGGCTATCCGTAAGGGTGAGCTACCAGGTTTGGCGCAGCTGTCGGATGAGCCGCTCACACCGACCACCGCCCGTGTTTATCAGGAGCAAGCCTTTATGCTTCTGCAGCGTCAACGCGATATGCAAAGTGGTGCCATTGACGCGGCAGCGCGCTTGAAACGGGTGATTGAGCTGGGCTATTTGAACGATGCTCTGCTGAATCGCATCATGTCTTATCGCGATGAAATTGCCGGTTACGATATCGGCGTTTTAACGCTCTATATAGATAGTGAGTACGCCTATGCCTGGCAGCAGTACGACACTGCAGTGTTGAAGTATCAGGCCTTCCGTCAGCAGGGCGGGCTTGAGCTAGGGGTGAATGTGCGGGTGCTGCAATACCACTACGCCGTTGCCCTGCTAAAAATCCAGATGGCGCGGGATGCGCTGACAGAAATAGAGAGCCTTCAGCATCAAACTGACCTGCCTCAGGCTGTGGCTCAGGCCTTGCCCAAGGTAAAGTTTCTGGTCGCCCAGGCACTCCACCAGCGCCGCGACAATAGTGCTAATCGCAAGCGGGTATTGGCCGAAGCGGAATATTTTCTGCGTTTAAGTCCGAAGGATGCCGATGCCGGTAGCGCTCATTTGCTAATTGCCCAATTAAGTGATGACCCTAAAAAGGCAGCGCGTCATTTAAAGGCGGCGAAACAAAATAAAAAATTAAAGGGCAGTATCGCGCTGACGCAAATCCAGCGCGCCGTTAACGCGTTTAATCGAGCCGTGGTCAAAGGTGAGCTAAACGCCCAGCGGGACGAGGGAGAGAAAGTACTAGAGGCATTGGCTGATTTACCCCGGGCGAAACGTAAGCAGCTCTGGTTTAAAGCAGTTTCATTGCAAATGCGCGCGGTGCTGGGTGACAAGCTCGATACGGTGCTGGCCGATATTGAAAAGATGTATGCCGCTGCGCAGGAAAACCCCGACGCTCAAAAATACGCCCTCGACCAGCGCGTGCGGCGGGTTCTATTCTGGGCGCAGTTACGTGCTCTCGACCAATATCAGCAGGGCAAAAAACTACTGGCATTCATAGCGGCACTCGCCAGCCAGCCCGCCAATGCGATGGCGCAGAAAGAGGTTTACCAGTTTTTACTGGCGAAAGAACAGCAGCAAAGCTACGCTCAATTACTAGAGTTAAGCGGTGTTTTTTACCCGGCCCTCACCGGTCAGCCACAAGATCAACGGCAGCTGCGCCTGCTGCAAATACGGGCTGCCAATGCCCTTGGCAGGACCGATCGGGCCTACGCCATCGCCCAGCAATTGATTGCCGATTTTCCCGATTCAGGCAATGCCTGGGTGGCCTACGCCGAAAGCGCCGAGCAATTACAGCACTGGTTTGAGGCCGAGCGCGCCTGGGCAAAAATCACCCGGGGTCAGGTTGCGGGCTCAGCGCGCTGGCGTGATGCTATGGCGCGGCGCAGTGTTGCTCTGGTCGAGCAATATAATGAAGGTGGTCAAGCGGTCAATAAAGAGACAGCGGTATTGTGTAAGGTGTTAAGTAAATCCGGGCTATACCGCCATTTGATGAATAGCGTAGAGCAGACTGAACTGAATAAAGCTTTGAAAACGTGGGGTTGTTAGCAATAGTCAAAAGGAAAAAATAATGCGAATTCGTAAGTACGATTTTAATTTTGGGCGTCGTCATTTTCTGGGCCAGCTGAGCAAAGGTGTACTGGCAACGGGTGTGCTGTCACCCCTGTGGCAGGCCATTGCCGATACTGGTGATATTGGCGGCGTTTATCCCGATGAGTTGATGTCCATTGAGGGTTATACGAAAGGGAAAATCAGTACCGGCGATATGATTACCGCCGACAATGTCGAACATGTAAAGGATCTGCTCGACCCCATTCGCTACGCACAAGTGGCGCAGATGGGTCGACAAATGCGCATGATCGATACCACCACCGATATTATGAAACTCAGCGCCTGGGAGTATAACGAGGCGACACTGCGCAATTACGGCAAGGCCATGTTTGATACCAATGGCAATGTGGTCACCAAAGAGGGCAAGCCCTGGATTGGTGGCAACCCCTTTCCCAATCCAAGCACCGCCCTCGAGGTGTTTGCCGGTATTACCCTGAGTTGGGGCCGGCACGACGCCTCGTTTTACGCCATTAAAGAGCAGGACGTTGGGCCGAGCGGCGATATTGAGTACAACTATGAGTTGGGTTGGGCGGAGATGTCGCCCGTCGCACGAACGGTGCTCGATCCTAAACCCTACTGGACGGGGCATGAAGATAAATTGCGCTATCAGTCGGTGTTTTTTGTCAGCCCTAACGATATTGCCGGTACATCCTTTTTAAATATCTGGCACTACGATCAACGCCGCTTTCCGGATTTAAGCGGCTACATTCCGGCCTTTAAACGGGTGCGACGCTTTCCCACCAATCAACGTTTTGAACCGATGATTCCCGGCTCAACCCTCTATCTGTCCGATGCCTGGACCGCGGGCGACCCCTTTCTGACCTGGGGTAATTACAAAGTGGTTGGCCGTGGCCCCACCCTCGCGGCTATTTCACGTAGCTGGAATTCAAAGCATGAGAACTGGGAGGGCGGTACGCATGGCGGCCCCAAAGGCAATACCTTCTGGGATATGGATGTTGAACTGGTGCCCGAGGCCATTGTGGTGGAGGCCGAGCCGACAAAATTCCCCCGTGCGCCGATCAGTAAAAAACGCGTCTGGTTCGATGCCCGCACCCTGCTGCCGCTGGCGATGGTGTCCTACGACCGGCGTGGCGAAATGTTCCGCTCCTTTGACGGTGCGGCCTCGCTTTACACCGATGGTGAAAATACTATTTACGATGGCAAGCATCCCTATGCGTCGTGGACGCGGGTTCACGCCCACAACATCCAGGTTGATCGCATGGCCCGGCTGGCCCAGGTGAAAGAAATTTCCGGGGGCCATAAAACCAGTGTCAATGAAGACAATCTGTATGATAAGTTTTTAACCACGGCGGCGATTCGGCGTTTGGGTCGCTAATGACGTCACTTAAACGGCTCATTCAGGCAGGTGCATAACTTTTGTGTTTTGCTTGAATGAACGCTGAGGGCAACTTTACGGACTACCCTCTGTACAGAGAGACATTTAAAAAATAATAAAAAGGATTTGGTGGGTTTTATGTCAAAAGAACTTGGCGTTAACAATGTGTGCTGTCTTTCTCTGCGAATAAAATACTAGAGGTGGGGCTAAACTCTCGGCTCGCCTGCCAATAAGCCCATGAAAAAAAGAACCTTTCCTCATCTACCGCTAACTTTGTTGGTGCTTTCGGCAGCCGTCACCCCGCTGTTGCTAATGGCTATATGGTTTGGGGTCTTACTGTTTCAACAGCAATTAGATAGCGACCTAAGTCGACAGCTGCATTCCGGCAGCTTACTGAAAATGCGTATAGACGCCGATTTTGAGCGTTTTAAAGCGCAGCTGGCGGTTGCTAAAATGCCACTGCAAACATTATTGACGCAGCCGAACCTGCCCCTGGCACAACAGCCAGTCGAGGAGGTTTTGCAATGGTTGGTGGCGAGTAATCCGGTCATTACCCAGGCCATTGTTCTTACTGTGGAGGGTGGGGTACTCACCGGAACGGGCTCTGAGCAGGTGGACAGAGACTTTGCGCGTGCACTGCCAGGGTCGATAGCATCGTCTGTTTTACCGCTTGTGACTGTGGTGTCGACTGAGCAAGGCAAGGATCTGTTGTTTTCTCTCGGCATCGGCTCCCCTGTGGTCGCCGTGTTGGCTGTCAGGTTGGATGCCAAGGGTTTGTGGCTGGATAAAGAGCGTTTATTACAGCAAACCGGCAGGCATGCTGGGTACTATTTTGTGATCGATGCCGACGCGCGATTAATGGCGGGGCAGGCGGGGGGCGACTATCAAATGGGCGATGTGCTTGGCCATTTAACAGCAAATACTGACTTGCTGGCAAAAAAACAGTGGCCATTGCAACAGGCTTATATCAACAGGGAGGGCGTTCGAGTTTACGCCAGTCGAACAGAAATACCCGCTCTAGGCTGGACGCTGATTTCCGAGGTGAGCGCCACCAGTATTATTGAGCCGATCAAGCAGTCATTACGTTTGCTCTTGCTTTTCTCCTCGCTGGCTATATTGATTATTATTGCTTTTATTCTGCGCTTGATGCGTCGCTTTTTATTGCCGATAGCTCAGGCTCGAGCGGCGATTGATCAGGTGTCGGAGGGTGATTATCAATTTGATTTAAAGCCGGTAGGTATCGCGGAAATTGATGCTATGACGCTGAGCATTCAGCGTATGTCAGCGGCGCGGCAAGTTGCCGAATCTGCGCTGCAGGAGAGCCGGCAGAATTTGCTGGTGACCTTGAATAGCATTGGCGATGGCGTCATTGCCTGTGATGAAGAAGGCTTGATTACTCGTATGAACCGGGTGGCCGAAGAGCTGACGGCCTGGTCAATAGACACGGCGCGGGGCCAGCTGGTCAGTACCGTCTTTAACATTGTCGATACCGGTACTCGAGAAGCCATCGCCAGCCCGGTCGAAAAAGTCTTAGGCCGTGGTGCCACCGTGTATTCACGTACACACACCACCTTGCTAGGCAAGCGTGGGCGAGAGTATCAAATCGGCCATTCCGCAGCTCCCATTCGTGGCGACGACCATAAAGTTCTCGGCATGGTGCTGGTGTTTAACGATGTCAGCGAAGCCTACGCCTTGCGTCAGGAGGCCGATGTTGCGCAGCAACAATTACAAGCCTTATTGGCGGATATGCACACGATGGTGTGTATTACCGAGCCTGATGGCACCGCGACATTTGCCAATAAAGCACCGTTAGCGGCATCGGGGGTAAGCCTGGAAGGGATACAGGGCAGAAAATTATGGGACTGTGTCTGGTTTGAGGGTAATGCCTGGTTACAACAGAAAATGCGTAACAATTTTACCGATGTACAAGCGGGAAAAAGCGTTCAACAAGATATTCAAATTAAGGTGCTGGGCGGTTTGCTGTGGGTGGAGTACAGCATGCACCCGATGTTTGATGATTGCGGTGAGGTCGTGAGAATTCTCCATGAGGGGCGTGACATCAGCAGTCGCAAAGTGATGGAAGAAGAGGCGCGCTCCGCAGCCCAACATCTCAGCTTATATCGCGATCAAACGCCACTGGCGGCTATTGAGTGGGATACCGACGTGCGCGTGGTGAATTTGAATGCGGCTGCTGAAACCATGTTTGGCTATTCCCTGGAGGAGATTGCCGGGCAAGACCTGACGAATACGTTGTTTACAAGCGAACAGTTAAAGCAGGCCAGGACGCTGATTAATGGCTCGCAGCTGCAAACGGGCGTGCTCAGCAGTCGAACCCAGACCCGCACCCGGGATGGCAGAAATGTTGTGTGTGAGTGGCACACCACTCTGTTAAGAAATACGCGGGATGAACCGGTAGGCGCGGCTTCGGTGGTGCTCGACATTACCGCCCAGCAAAAGGCGAGGCAAGCCCTGGAGCTGAAAGAACAAGAACACCGGGATAGTCTCAATTGTATGGTTGATGCGGTGATCACCATTGATGAACGTGGTCAGGTCTTGAGTGTTAACAAATCAGCGGAGGGCATGTTTGGCTACGATAGCAAAGAATTAATTGGCAGCAATGTCAGTCAATTAATGTCCGCTGCCGATGCCGCTCAGCACGACGCTCACATCGCGCGTTATATACGCACCGGGGTGGCCCATATTATAGGCCTGGGACGAGAGGTCGAGGGGCGGCATCAAAATACAGAGACCTTCCCCCTACGTTTACAGATCGCGGAATTACCCCGTGATGGGGAGGGTTTACGGCGTTTTATTGGCACCTGCCACGATTTGACCACAAGTAAACAGCAGGAAGAGCAACTGCGGCGCAGCCATAAAATGGATGCTTTGGGTAAACTCACCGGCGGTGTTGCCCACGACTTTAATAATATACTCGGTGTGGTGACGGGCTATGCCGACCTGTTGGAGGATATGTTAAGCGATCACCCCAAATGGGCAAAATACGCGGGTGAGATTAATCACGCCGGGCAGCGTGGTGCCAAACTCACCAAGAAACTATTGTCCTTTTCGCGGCAGGGCGTGCGGGTTCAGACCAGGCTCGATATTAATCAGCTCCTATTAGGGCAGCAGGATATTCTGCAAAAAACTCTGACCGTGAGTATTGAGCTGGTATTGGATTTAGCGTCGGATATCTGGCCCATTTTGCTGGATGGCTCTGACCTGGAAGACGCTGTATTAAATATGAGTATTAATGCCCTGCATGCCATGGAGGGGCAAGCACGAGATGCGCGCTTAACCATCAGTACCAGTAATCAAACCCTCAATGCTATTGATGCCGCGACGCTCGGCCTGCCTGAGGCCGGTGACTTCGTGGTATTACGCCTGGCCGACACGGGATCGGGGATGGATGAGGAGACGCGGGAGCAAATATTTGATCCTTTCTTTTCCACCAAGGGTGATAAGGGTACCGGTTTGGGCCTGTCTCAGGTATTTGGTTTTGTCAGCCACGGGGGTGGTGGGGTCAAGGTGTATTCCGAAC
>Ga0105358_10001349_pt1 | contig 13065 bp, 9 predicted proteins | sample GOMGulsemesocosm_5_FD_83509 | JGI IMG/M metagenome (GOLD analysis project Ga0105358, IMG submission 83509) | Methane-oxidizing microbial communities from mesocosms in the Gulf of Mexico - GOM15C Gulf of Mexico | ecosystem: Environmental > Aquatic > Marine > Cold seeps | place: Gulf of Mexico...
GTGCGGGTAAATTCGTCGATATTTTTACGTGTACCAGGTCCGGCCGATTTTGACGAGATAGTGGCAATAATTTCGCCATAGACAACGGCTTGTACTTGACTGATTGCTGCAACAATGGGAATTGTCGCTTGACCCCCACAAGTGACCATATTCACATTAGGCTCATTTTTGCCAAGCAGTTCATCAAGGTTTACTGGAGGTACACAAAAAGGGCCAATCGCTGCAGGCGTTAAGTCAATAACGGTAACACCGTGGCGCGCTAATTTTTCGCTATTTTCAGCGTGAACATATGCTGAGGTAGCATCGAAGGCTATTTTGATATTATCAGCTTCGATATGAGGCAATAAGCCATCGATGCCTGCTGCCGTGGTTTTTAAGCCGGCCGCTTTAGCTTTGGTTAGGCCATCAGAGTTTTCATCAATTCCCACCATCCATACAGGGTTAATATGCATGCTACGCAATGCTTTGATAACTAAATCGGTACCAATATTTCCAGAGCCAATTAGCGCAACATTAATTTTTTCAGTCATACCATCTACTCCGCTACAAATCTAAATTCGGCGCTTCCCACACCTTCGATTTCAACCCGCATGTCATCATCAACTTCACAGGGGATCATTGCTGCTAATGAACCGGATAAGATAATGTCACCAGCCTTTAAAGGAATATCGTAAGTTGCCAAGGTGTTCGCTAACCAAGCTACACAGTTTAAAGGTGAGCCAAGCGCTGCACTTCCTTTGCCGGTAGCCACTGTTTTGCCTTTGTTTTTAATGGTCATGTGGCAATTTTCAAAATCAACGGTATTAGGGTCGACACCTTGTTCACTCATCACAAAAATGCCACAAGATGCATTATCTGCAATGGTATCCTGAATTTTTATTTGCCAGTTCTCAATACGAGAATCAACAATCTCAAAGCAAGCAAAAACCTGTTCGGTTGCTGCTAAAACATCTTCTGCTGTGATGTTTGGTCCAACTAAGTCGTGCTTTAATTTAAAGGCAATTTCACCTTCTGACTTAGCTTGAATGAGTTCTTTTTTTAGCACTATTTCCGCCCCAGAGGGATATTGCATTGTATTTGTTAAAAAACCAAAGTCAGGTTGATGTACCCCTAACATTTTTTGTACTACTGCACTTGTTAAACCTATTTTTTTACCGACAATTATTTCGCCTTTGTTTAATCGAATTTTTAGAAATGCTAATGAGATAGCATATGCTTGATCTATTGTTAGTTCAGGGTATTGAGTCGTTAAGGGTATAAGTGTCTGGTGATCATGCATCGCTTCATTTAAGCGATGAGCACATTGTTCTATCTGTAATTCTTTCATTGGTTCTTATCCTAAGCCTTGAAAAAAAATTAAAATTGCTATTGATACTTTACTTGAGTATGTTAAATAACAATAATTGAATATATTCTATTTTTTGATTCAAAAAATGTATCAATAATAAAGGTGAAGGAAATGAGAAAGAGCCAACTTAGTATTAGCCACTTAAAAATGATTTGTACAATTGTTGAGTCAAATACAGTGAAAGAGGCTGCTGAAAAGCTATTTATCACCCAACCGGCGTTAACTAACAGAATTCGTGAAGCTGAACGTCGCCTCAATATTAATTTGTTTGCTAGGCGCAGACGTAAATTGGTTATTACTACTGCAGGTAAGCGTTTGCTTCAGTCAGCTAAGAAAATACTTGAGGAACTTGAACGCGCTGAATATGACATAGCACGATTAAGTGATGGTATTGATCAAGTTCTACGTATTGGCCTACCTCATTATGCTTCGTTTAAGTGGCTACCTGATGTGGTGAGTTATTTCCATAAAGAATTGCCAAATATTGAACTGGAGATTACAGCAGAAGCCGCTATTAGCCCTATTGACTCACTTTATAATGGTGATGTAGATATAGCGTTAATTTCGAGTAAAGATAAGATATTAGATATTCAGAAAAGCGACTATGACACGGTATTTATATTACAAGATGAGCTTCAAGCATGTTTATCTGCTAAACATAAAAAAGCACAACAAGCTTTTATGAGTGCTGAAGATTTTTCGGATGAAACTTATATTACTAATTCCACTGTGCCAGAGAAAGATCGAGAGTATGAACTGTTCTTCAAGCCGAATAATGTATTGCCGTATAAAGTTGTACAAGTGGGGTTTAATGAAGCCATTGTTGAATTAGTTAAGGTAAATATGGGGGTGACTATCATGTCGAAACAGCTCATTGTACCTTATTTGGCAGAGGGCGAAATTAATACCATGCCGATCGGAGAGGACGGTTTAAAGATATATTGGCATTTGGTTTATCTAAAAAGCAGTAACGTGACAAAACCAGCCAAGCTACTGACAAATATTCTTAAGAAACATTCAAAGAAGTAAACTTACTTCAATTGGCATAACTTACCTGTGGATAAATTAATCTAACCTGAGCTTTGTTTAAGAGATAGTTACACCATTGAAATTTATGGATTAAATTACTTTGATATCTCTAGCTTGATAGTTTTACTTATTTCAAGGCAAATTTGCGCGTCAATAGCTAGCCTATTGCAAACGAATTTAACGTAGAAGTTAGTAAAAATAGCTGCTAGAGAAACATTTATTAAGCAGAGTTCAGGTTAATCTATTGAAGTCATCAAAGCGATGGTTTGTTGAGATAACCAAGTCGATTTTTCGCTAAGATCAAGGATCACATCAAAATGATTACGTTCATTAATTTTGTTAAATTGAACTTCAAATCCTTTATCCTGAAGTTTGTCTCTCATCATTTGGCTTTGTCGCTTAAATTCTTCGGTTTCAATGTCACCAAAAGCAATGATTACCGGTACAGGTTTTGGTAATGCTCGTAAAATAGGGCTATTCGTTTTTGCCGCGTAGCTATCCATTTTTAAAGCATCATTAACATAAGTTTTTAACAATGGCCGAAGATCATAGATACCACTAACAGCACATAAGCCTTTAATGATATTTCCCTGATAATTGGGAATGTAATCAGACCAATTGGTTTGCAGCATCATCATTGCTAGGTGGGCGCCAGCAGAGCTACCACTGACATATATTTCCTCGGGGCTATAACCAAACTGAGCAGCATTTTTGTACAACCAACCAATAGCGTTACGATTTTCTTCAACAATATCAGTAATAGTCGCATTAGGGGCAAGTGTGTAATCAAGTACGGCAAAATGAAAACCTTGCTGTTGAAAGTTTGTTGCGGCAAAAGATGATTCTTCTTTGCTTAATTCTTGCCAATAACCACCATGGATATACACCATTAATTTATGTTTTGGGGCGTTAGTGGGCAGGTAAATATCAAGACATTGCGTTTTGCGCTCACCATAGGGTAAGTCACTGTGTAGTGTTTGTAGTTCTCTAGCCTGATTTTTGGCGGCGCGACTTAGATCAATATATTGTTGAATATGGACATTAATATCATTAATACAACTGCTAGGAGAGTATTCCTGATTTAAATTTTCTAAATCTGAAGAATCAAGTTCTGTCATTTTGAATCCTATGACTAATTGGTATGACTAGTTGTGCATAAAAGTAAAGTGCGAAGTTAAGCTATTAAGTTACATGCCTATGTATTTGGCTCAGGATCGTCATCCCCATGGTGTTTTAATCGGGGATCCAGTGTCTTAAGCACAATGGATCTTCGATTAGAGACTTCGAAGATGACGTTTACAAAGAATTCCAGAGTAAACTACATAGGCATGTTAAGTTAAGTATATTCAATGCAATATTGAAAAGTACCTACACAAGGTAGGTACTTTGAAAAGATACATTTTTAAAATTTCTTTCATAAACAGAATGTTTTAGAAAGAAAAGTTAATGCGAACAAAGTAACTTGAACCATTAAAACCATATGGCACAGCTCTTATTGGGTATTTAAAGGCACGATCGGTAATAAAATCTAATGCTTCATCTGCACCTAACTCATCAGGTGTCACATCAAAAATATTATCAGCACCGGCTGCAATGGCTAAACTATCAGTTAGTTGATATGAAATATTCAAATCAATTAACACTGCTGATTCAACAGTACTGGTCGGTTTAAATTCCCCTGTTGGTGATAAAAACCCAGGGAGTCCAATATGGTCATTACCAAAATACTTGACATCTGTTTCACCATAATAATTGGCTCGAAGCACAGAGTTCCATTTTCCGCGTTCATAGTCAAACGTTAAGGTTGCTCTTTCCTTTGGTTGACCGTCTTCCAAGAAACTACGTTGAAGGGCATCGAGAGAAACCTCTTCAGGTATACCTTCTGGGCTATTCACTCGGTCAATTTCTGTTTCGTTAATATTACCGGCAAAAGTAGCACTAAATTGTCCTTCAGCTAGAGTCGTCTCATACCTCAAAATTATATCAACACCTTTAGTGGTAGAATCAACAGAGTTTGAAAAATAATTCACTTGATCTGCACCAGTAGCAGTAAGTGCTTCAACTGCTGCAGGGTTAAATGCCACTTGCTCCGGGCTTAACAAACTGCCTAGTGTGATCCTATCTTTAATTTCTACACTGTATGCATCGACCGTTAGGGTAATTTCGTCAGTTGCATTGAAGACAAAACCAATACTGGCATTTTTAGTTGTTTCTAATTCAAGTCCATTCACACCAAGCGCAGCAGGAAATGGAGAGCCCGCAGTTGCTGTAAAGGACGGTGATAATACACCTCCAGGGCCAAGGTTAGTTGTAAAGGCTGTGTAGGCACTTTGTTGTAATGAAGGCGCTCTAAAGCCTGTTGATAAGGCTCCGCGTAATGCGAGGTTATCGCTTATCTCATAACGACTTGATAGCTTGCCAACTAAATCATCGCCCGAGTCAGAAAAGTCTTCATAGCGTAATGCTGCGCCAACATTCCATCCATCGATGATGTCCATTTCTACATCGGCATAAAGCGCATAACTATCACGACTGCCGCCAACTGCAGCGTCTGGGCGTAGCCCAGGGTAAGCTTGAAAACCACATTCAGCAAAGGTATCAGGGTCAATAATTGATGGAAATGAACTACTGGTATTTGCTATACCACAAGCATAAGAGGCTTCTTCTCCGGGGACAATTTCATAATTTTCATCACGGTATTCTGTTCCAAATGAGACATATAATTCATTATCAGCACCAACATCAACCGAGCCGGAAATATCTAAGTTAAATGTCGTTTGGTCAAATCGAAAACCACCTGAATAACCAGAAGTAGGGCCCGAATTAGCTATTATATCTGCATCATTTGCGCCGGGGTTATTTGCTGAATATTCTGCTGCATAAGAAGCGTTAAGTGTATTTTCTGAATCAAAATCATATTTGTTTTTGCCATGTACTACTGATACATCAAAAGACCAGTCATCATTGATATCCCCGCGGATACCTGCTGCTAATGACGTATCTTCAGCCTCGTTATCTATACGAGGTAAAAAGCCGTCTGGATAAATTTGAGGCACATTTTGAGATGCGGAATTAAATGCTCTAAAAAAACCATTACCTAAGGCGGTGCGATTTGAAAAGCCACCAAAAGAATAGAATTCTTTATCCTCACTTAAAGGGATCGCCATATTAAAAAATGTTGACACGAATTCAGATGCTGCATCGCCCATTCCCCAGCGTACCGTGTCTGACAACTCACCCGGCGCAATAGTTGAAGAACCCGTTCTGTCTTTTTGGGCTCTATTGACGCCATCATAATCACGATACTCAAGTGATAAATTAATAAAACCACCGTCGTCCCCAATATCAAAGCCTCGGTTTAGGCCTAATGTCAATTTGTCGCCATCTCCTTCACCAGTGCTTCCCGCTTGAATGAAACCAGTAGTAACACCCGTAGTGTCATTTAAGGTTAAATTGATCACACCCGCTATTGCATCAGAACCATACTGGGCAGCAGCGCCATCTCGTAATACCTGAACATTACTTAAGGCGCTAATAGGGATGGCATTCATGTCAGTACCTGCAGCGCCAGCACCAACTGTGCCATTAAGCCCAAAAATCGCTTGGTTATGACGTCGCTTGCCATTCACCAACACCAATGTTTGATCTGGTTGTAAACCTCTCAGTGTAGCGGGACGAAATAAATCTGAACCATCAGAAACCTGTGTGCGCGTAAAGTTAAAAGAAGGCGCTGTTGCTTGTAAACTTTGCCCTAGTTCAGTAAATCCACCTTTGGTAAGTGATTTGGTATCAATAATGTCGATAGGGACTGATGATTCTGTTGCCGAACGGTTAGCTACTCGCGAACCTAGAATTGAAATTTGTTCAATTTTATCATCTGTTTTGACTTCATCAGCACCATCTTGTGCAAATGCGGTTGGGCTGCCGAGCGCTGATGCTATTGCAAGAGTTAATGCCTGGGTATGGAGTTTAGTTTTCATGAGTGCCACCTTTATTGTCTTATTTATATACTTATTTAGACGAATCGTTAGCTATCTACAAATTGACATTTAGTAGTAGAGTAAGCCAAATTATAAAACTACCGAATAGCATACCCCAAAATATAAAATATAAATAAGCATATATTTATTGAATATTTTTTGAAAGTAGATAAGTTTTTTGTATGTTAATGGGGTGCACTATAAGACTAATACTATGTATTAAAACTATAATTTAATTTTGGGGAGGAAAATTGTGCGCTGAGCTTGCCTCTGTCTATGCCCGTTCCACTTGAAGTCGCTCAGACTTCCTGAAATGAGTATCTTAAAGTGGAGTGGGTATAGTTTTATTTTAAAATGGATGAGAAACCATCGCCCACATGTTGGTGCCTTCATTCGATTTGGCGACATCTAAACGAATAACTATTCCCGCGGTTAAAGCACGCAAAGAGAATCCAAAATCAGTTTTCCAATCATCAAAAAGGACATTGCTATTATAAGTGGGAGCGACTCGTCCACCTTCCACAAACAATACTGCTTGTATCCAATCAAGTTTTAAGAACCTCAACCAGTTAACATTTTCTACCGGGTTGTAGTCCAAGGTATAACGATACTCCGCAGAAGCATAAATGGCTGCTTTATCGTGAAATCTGTTTTGTCTAAATCCTCTCATTCTATAAAAACCACCAAGGGTTGCGCCTTCTAAAAAAGGAGGATTATTTGCAACTTGTATTTCATTTTGCTCATTTGTATTCACTTTCCAACTTGTGGCATAGGCAGTCCAAAAGTTTAGCGCTAAAATTCTTTGCCTGGCTAGCTCTGTCGCGCCGAAGGAAAAGTACTGACTGGCTTCAAACTCAACAAAGTTCCACTGATTTTCAGAGTCTAACCATGCGGCATCATGAGAAAATGCAATATATTGTGAATTACCCATAGTCGGGTTTGTAGGAAAATCAGTATTGTCGTGAAGTAGACCTATCTCTATCGCATGAATCGTGCCTTCAATGGATTCGTCGCCTGTTTCATAAAACTGATAACGATTAAACTGACGAAGCGATAAAATAGTAGTTCCGTTTATTAGCGGGTCCCATGAATCAGCCTTTTTGTTGGTGTTCTTAGGTAATCCACGAGTTAATTGATAGTCAGCAATTGGCGTGTGTTTTGCCTTACCAATCGGAAGAACATAATCCAGTTGTAAATCCCACCAATTGCTAGAGCCCTTAGCTTCAATGAAATTATTAAAATCAGAGTTGTTTGATCCAGGTGTAACGGTATTTTTATCGGTAAAATTTCTGTTTGGTGGAGCATACGCTCTCATCAATGGATAATCCCCAACCATACCTATTACACTGATAAAAAGCCTGTCGGAAAAGCTTAAACGATAATCCCATATCCCTAGACCTATCCCTTTAGAATCTTCTCCACCGAAAACTGTGGTTCCGATAGTCAATTGTTCTTGATAGATTCCACTTACAGAGGCACCAAGCCCGAATGTTAACCCCATATCATCGGTTGAAAAAGCGTAGGGTAACCACAACGTTTCTTTACTCGCGGGGCTTTCCGTACGTTCTATATTCATTTTGACATTCACAGGAGGTTTACCAAAAGCTTTTGATTGGCAAACCACTAAATAAACAAATAGCATTAAAATTTGAATTAAGAAATAAATCTCTGATCTATTGATGTCATTTCTCCTTTATTAGTAATGAACATTGTAATCTTAAAGTTTATATTTCATTAACAAATGCGACTTTTACAATTCCCCCGATAAAAATAGAATAAACTAGTCTTTGAGGAGCTACTGTTTTGAATTGGCTACTTTGGGGGCGTTGTAATTTTTTGATATGAAATATCACCTTTTTTCCATATAACGATTGCTTCAATAGCTAATAACTCTTTTTCGGGGAAACCTATTTCTGCTGTCGTTTCTGACAAAATCCCTGAAAAACTTGCTACTGCATTAGTTGGTAAATGAATAATTTTAATATCAGTAATTTCTTATTTAATGGGGTATACATAGTTAATCCAGCCCATCATACGTAATAAAATTTGTCTCATTAATGAAACATGCATTGGATCACTATCGTGATTAATCACGACCGCTTTCCCTTGAACACCAAAGGGTAATTTATAATCAGATAAGTTTTCTTCTAGCTCAATAACGCCCACCGCAAAGCCGTGAACAGCTAATCTATTAGCAGATATCAATTGTCCATTTACTTGAAATTCCCCTTCCGACATTGCAGGTAATAATTGAATAAGTTTACCTTTGAAAACATGACCTGGAACACTATCGAGAATCACTTCAGCTTCAGATCCTACTTTCATTTTTAATAATGAATTTTGCCAAAACAAGCCTGCAAAAACACGCTTTTCAGTTGGTATGAAGGTCATCACGGGTCGAAGAGGTAATGAGGCTGCTCGTACACCAGGCCTAAGCGCAACTTGAGTAGCTATCCCATTTGCAGGGGCAAACACTCGCGTACCTTCCAAATCAAAATTTGCTTTATCTAACTGAGCCTGTAGTTGAGCCACTTGTGGATTCATACCTAGTATTTCAGCGTCAGTAATCAATCTAACTCTATTCTCTTCCGATTGCGCCGCAAGGAATTTTGAATCTGCTGCTTCAAATAATTGCTTTCTGGTATCAATTTCTTGTTCAGTAAAAGGGGAGTTATCACCCGCATTCACATTTGCTTTAAGGTAACGTTGATAAGTGGAAAAATTACGATCTCTATCTGCTTTAGCTTTACCCACATTTGCTATTGCTGTTTGTAATTTTTGATCATTTTGCAAGTCACTACTTTTTGCCTCAACGAGTAGTGCTGTAATTTGATCTACTTTAGCTTGAAACGGAGTTGGATCTAGCGTGAATAATAAATCCCCTTTTTGTACTGGCTGATTAGCAACAACATCTACCGTTTTTACAGTACCACTTACATTAGGAACAATAGGTATACTTACAAAGACTTCTTTTCCATATTTTGCATATGGGTGATTGTAATTCATTAACATTAACAGTGCGCCCAAAATGAACACACCACCAAGTGCTGCCGTTGGGACTGACCATTTATTCATAGGAATCTTGAATACTTTAAAGATAACAGTACAAATAGCGGTATAGGTAAGAATTATAATTAAATCCATAATTAAGACGCCTTGTCGTTAGTCAGTTGATTTTTAATGTCAATAACTTCACTTTTTAGGGATTTTATTTCACTTTTAAGTTGCTCGATTTCTTTATTACTGTTTTGATGTGAACTCATACCCCAGCCCCTATCTTCACGGTATAGCGTTGCCCAAATCCATAAAAATGGCCAAAGAACATGTAAAGTGAAAAGACTAATCCAACCAGCAACATGTAATGCGTCTTGATGGGGATGATTTCTATGCACTGCAATTTCATATGGAATGTCATGAATAACAATAATTCCATAAAAAATAACAATTCCAACAAAAAAAACGAGGAATAACGCTATATAATCCATATTAATTCCTTAAATAATTAACTAACTATTTGACTCTGTTTCATAACACTATAGTCCATATAGGGAAGCTTTATTATTAAAGACTATAGAGAGATTTAGTGTTTTAATAAAAATTATTCCTATAGCGCTAAAAATAACGGCTGACGTTAACCTCATCCAAAGCGACAACAATAAACTACAAGAAGATGATCCTATTTGTAATTTACTTCACTAAATTGTTTTCGATTACAATATTTCTAAGCGATATAAACCAACTAATCTAGCAACAAGAATAGTTGAGTAAAGCAGTTTTCTATCGCTTCTAAATTACACGGTTTTGAGCAATTCTAGTTGTATACCCGTTCCACCTGAATCATGCATATTCAAGTGGAACGGGTATATATTATTCAGTACATGGAACATCAATTAGTTTCCGGCAAATTATTCCCAAATGCTATAGTGGCAATCCATTTAAAGCCACTCAGAAATATCAGATTTTAGCAGGTAACATAAAGAGTCATCTTTTTAACTCTCACTAATTAATTGAAGTCTTAGGTGGGGTAGCATTGAAAAGTGCCTTGCGTTGGTTATTGCGTAACTTTTCTTGAGCTATTATATTTTGAGCATCCACATTGCCTAAAGGCAATTCAACCTTACGGGAAAGATCACCATCAGCAATCAGCGACAAATAACGAGAGCAACATACTCGTAAGAAAGAAGTGAAATTACCGATATCATGATCAGCATCAAGAGATTCAAGGTACAGCTTAGTTATTGCTTGGTTTACCGTCATTTGATCACGAAATGACAATTCTGCCAATATATCCCAAAAAAACACCTCTAAACGAATTGAAGTTACAACCCCTTGAATTCTTAGTGATTTAGTTCTGTAACTCCATAAGTTACTGTCGGCATTGATGAAAAGTTGACACATAATTACCTCTCGATTTTGATTAAGTCTATAACAATGCCACAAACTGCATCAACATGGCAGGGTGAGCAGGCCATGCTGGCGCGGTTACTAACTGGCCATCCGTGATAGCGCCATCCATTGGTAAATCGATGTATTCTGCTCCAGACATTTCCACTTCTGGTCGGCAAGCAGGGTAGGCAGATACTTTTTTACCTTTTATTACCCCTGCAGCTGTAAGTAATTGAGGACCGTGGCAAATAGAAGCGATGGGTTTATTACTCTTTGCAAAGTGTTGAATCATTTCAATTACTGCTGTATTTAAACGTAAATATTCAGGAGCACGACCTCCCGGTAAATATAAAGCATCGTAATCAGCTACATTAATATCCGCAAAAGAAGCATTCAGGGTGAAGTTATGGCCGCGTTTTTCGGTATAAGTTTGGTCACCTTCAAAGTCGTGTATTGAGGTCGCGATAGTTTCACCAGCTTTTTTTTCTGGGCACACAGCATCAACTTCATGTCCCATTGATAATAGCGCTTGAAAGGGAACCATGTTTTCATAATCTTCGACAAAATCACCAGTAATAATAAGTACTTTAGCCATTGTTATCTCCATAAAGAGTGTAATTAAAAAGGTTTGAACTAAATTAGTTAAGATCTACTTAGCGTTAACCGAGCTTGGATAATGATTACAACATAAACGAATAACGACTGGGTAATATGGTGATACTACAACTTATACTAAATGAAATAATTAATGAGTCAATTCAGAGCTGTGTCAGGGACGTTAGAACAAGCAAAATTTGTGCGTATATAGTCAGCCTATATAAAACAAATTTGTGACGTTATCACTTTCCTGACAAGCTCCCAAGTACTGGTTTAAAAGACTTTTATACTACGTTATTGATTTTGACATGGGTGCTACTTCCATATAGCGTCCTTAAAAAGAAATGTAACGCAAAGTCTGATTTGCTCAACCTTCCCTAAAAGCGTTTCTAATTCCAGCGAATCATGCATCTTCAAGTGGAACGAGTATATATACAAAAAAGGAATACTTTATGTGAATGGATTCTATTTTCAATGTAAATGCTCAACTTGCTAAGCACCCAGGTACGATAAGAGGTGTAGGTGCTGCGAGCATAAAAATTAATAGTTTTCAATAATTATTTTTTGTTTTTGTATTCAAATACTTTGTATATGTATTCACAAAATGATTGACTCAGAGGCATTTTACGGGTAATTTTGCCGGCCGCTTAGGTTGATGGTTTTCATTAATGACGCAGCGTCGCATAAAACTCAATAGAAGTTAGACGTTTGACGGTCAAAAAAACCGAATAAATATTCTGAAGGATCAGTTACATACACTTTAAGTATTTAAATTAAATGGCTTAATTAGCGTTGAAAATATATGTCTTTATTAGCAAGTGAAAATTAGCTGATAAGGATAGTTTGATGAAATAGGAATTAGCAATGAATGATATGAGCAAAAAATCCCAAGGTCTTTATCGAGCCGAATTTGAACATGACAGTTGTGGTATTGGTTTTGTCGCCAACCTAAAGGGTAAAAAATCTCACGATATTATTGAAAATGCACTCACCATGTTGAGCTGTATGGAGCATCGTGGTGGTACTGGTTTTGACGTCAAAAGTGGTGACGGTGCCGGTATTCTTATTCAAATCCCACACGATTTTTTAAGCCAAGAAACTGAAACACTAGGGTTTAGTTTGCCTGATGCCGGAAATTACGGCGTAGGTATGATTTTCTTTCCGCGTGATCAAGAGCAACGCGAAGCGTGTCGTGAAATTTTAAACCAAAATATTACTGAACTGGGCTTAACCTTAATTGGTTACCGTGATGTTCCCGGTGATAACTCTATGTTAGGTGCTGCTTCATTTGACAGCGAACCGAGCATTGAGCAGGTGTTTATCGCCAAACCAGCTGAATTAACAGCACAAGAGTTTGAGCGTAAGTTGTTTGTTTTGCGTAAATACACCTCGCATAAAATTAATGCCAGCATTGCCAAAGAACGTGACGAATTTTATGTTACTTCAATGTCATCAACTAAAATTGTTTATAAAGGGCAATTTACTACTGAACAAGTGCGTCAATATTATCTTGATCTGCAAGACGAACGTACTATCTCGGGTATGGCGATGTTCCATTCTCGTTTTTCAACGAATACCTTTCCAGCTTGGCGTCGTGCGCAACCATTTCGTTATATCGCCCACAACGGTGAAATAAATACCGTACGCGGTAACATTAATTGGATGAATGCCCGTGAAGCATTATTCAGTTCAGTTAATTTTAGTGATGCTGAATTGAAAATGTTA
>Ga0105358_10001353_pt1 | contig 13062 bp, 7 predicted proteins | sample GOMGulsemesocosm_5_FD_83509 | JGI IMG/M metagenome (GOLD analysis project Ga0105358, IMG submission 83509) | Methane-oxidizing microbial communities from mesocosms in the Gulf of Mexico - GOM15C Gulf of Mexico | ecosystem: Environmental > Aquatic > Marine > Cold seeps | place: Gulf of Mexico...
CAGAGCATTGTAATAGTGGCGAAGAAATCATTGGCGATTTAGGTGGCTGTAATGGTAGATACTCACAAGGTATCGAAGACAGTTCATTCTTGATCAGTCATGATGCTTCTGGTGAATTCCCAGTATTTGGCGGTTTTGATCAAATGGTTAATGGCGGCAAAGGCATGCGCAGTGTTGCTGACTACATGGCTGACCTTGATTCATACCACATTGGCGCATTCTCTTCAGAAGGCAATACCAATGATAGAGGTGAATTAAATACCTTCAGCACTAAGTGGAACTACGCTTTTGATGAAGGATTTATCACCAGTGTTGATTTTGGTATACGTAGAAGTGAGCGTACCGTTGATCATGATCAATTTACCTATACGTCTGATTTTGGTAACGGTTGTGATATCGCACAATGGAAGGCAGTTGATCAACAATACAACGGCGCAACCGAAAGCGATCCATGTTACCAAGTAGCTGGCACAGGAGAGAATGTAGATGGCGTTTGGACACCTCATACGTTATTACCACCAACATCTTTAGATCAACATACAAGTGTATCTTTCCAAACTGATTTTGGTGAAGTTGGCGGCATTCCAGGTGTTTGGGTCATTGATCCAAGTAACTTCCGTGATCCAAGAGCATTCCATGAGCAAACGTTTGGTAACGTTAGACGTACAGATAATGGTGGTAGAACATACGATGTTAGCATGGATGAAACAACCTACTTCTTACAAGCTAACTTTGAACTTGATGCATTAACGGGTAATGTTGGTATGAAGGTCGTTGAAACAGATCTTTATGTTAAGCAAAACCTTATTGGTCCTAACTTACCTCACTCAGGTTTAGGTCCAGATATCGGTGATGCGGTAACAGAGCGTAGTTATACTGATTACTTACCATCAATTAACTTAGCGTATGCAGCGACTGAAGATGTTGTGGTACGTGCTGCTTGGTCTAAAAACATGCAAGCCTTAAACCTTTCACAATGGGGTGATGGTAAGTCAGTTGGTACAGTATTTAACAATGACTGTGGTTGTATGCGTGTCGTAAACGGTACCCTTAACGGTAACCCGGCTTTAAACCCATGGCGCTCAGATAACTACTCATTATCTGCTGAGTGGTATACTGGTGACGCATCAATGGCCTATGTTGCTACCTATGGCATTGATATTGAAAGCTTCACAGAACCTGGAACGGTCATGATTGATGAGCCTGATTCAGATGGTGTTCGTCGTGGTCCTCACCCATTTACCATTCAACAACAAGGTGCAGGTGGTGATATCCAAGGTTTCGAAGTCGGTGCTAAAGTTGCCTTTAGTGATTTCTTAGGAACAGACAGTATTCTTGCCAATGTTGGTTTAGATGCTAACTATACCTATACGAAGAGTTCACAAGAAGCCGTAGATCACAATGGCGATGATTTGCCATTTGTGGGCATGTCAAAAGATACCTACAACTTTGTATTATGGTATGAGCAAGAAGAATTCTCTGCACGTATCGCGTACAACGAACGTAGTCCACGTTTACATACGGCAGGTACTGGCGGTACAGGTCTTCAGCCTTTATACCAAGATACCTATGCGCAAGTTGATGTTAACTTCACTTACAACTGGGATGAGAACATCAGCGTTTATTTAAATGGTGCTAACATCTTTGAAGAATACCAACAGACTTATATCGGTTTTGAGAGTCAAAAAGCTTTCCAAAACGTTTATGAAGCACGTTGGACAGTGGGTACTCGTGTAACTTTCTAATCTTTAGAAAGTTTCAAAAGTTACACATCTAACTAAACAAAGCCGACACCATAAAACGTATCGGCTTTATTTTTTTAATTTATTGTTTTTTAAAGAGTTAAATGCCTTTACGGCTTTGACCTAGATCAAGTATCATCATACACACTCGTGTTAATTTAAATTTTATATAACTCAGTTCATAGTCAATTCATAGCCAGTTAAAGCGCTTATATTTTATTGTTATGATTTTCAATTGGTGATTAATAGATATGACAACAAAACAAAAAGTAAGAAAAATAATTATTGTCGGCGGTGGTACTTCAGGCTGGATGACAGCCGCGACATTAAGTAACCAATTTAAAAATAAAGCGGTAGACATTACCTTAGTTGAATCCAGCGCCATGGGCACTATAGGAGTGGGTGAAGCAACCATTCCTACCCTTAGGCGTTTCTATCAGAAACTTGGTTTTTCTGATATTGATGTACTTAAAGCCACTAATGCTACCTGCAAATTGGGGATTGAATTTAAGGGGTGGTCAGGTGACGACAGTTCGTTTATTCATCCCTTTGGTCTCTTTGGTCAAGAAGTAAATCATGTGCCATTTCATCATTATTTTAATAAGTTAAAACAAAGCGGCGATACAACCCCCTTTTCCGATTATTCTTTGGGTGTAAATTTAGCCAAAAACAATAAATTCTTCCACCCTTCTACTTCTCCAAAAAATCAGCTAGAAATATTTGATTGGGCACTGCATTTTGATGCGAATTTGTTTGGAAATTTAATGCGCGATTACTCCGTAACTAATGGCGTTAAAGTCATCGACAGTAAGATTTGTGATGTTAATTTAGTAAAAGAAGATGGCAAAATTGAAAGCTTGCATCTTGAAAATGGCCAAATCGTTATCGGTGATTTATATATCGATTGCTCTGGTTTTAAAGGCTTGTTAATCGAGCAAGCGATGAAGACAGGTTATGAAGATTGGAGTCATTATTTGGTTTGTGATACGGCTGTAGCAGTGCAAAGTGAATTAGTGGGTGAGCCGATTACTCGTACAGTGTCCCATGCACAAAAAGCCGGTTGGCAATGGCAAATCCCGCTGCAAACTCGCATGGGCAATGGCATGGTTTATAGCAGTCAATTTATCAATAAAGATGAAGCCATTACAACGATGTTAAGTAACATCATTGGGAAAGTCACCCAAGAGCCGCGTTCGTTCTCCTTTACTCCTGGACGTCGCAAAAAAGCATGGAATAAAAACTGTGTAGCTGTTGGTTTAGCCTCTGGATTTTTAGAGCCATTAGAAAGTACCAGTATTGCCCTTGTAGAAACCGCCATCGAAAAAATTGCTTCATTCCTCGAAGACTTAGAATATGGCCAAGAAGAAGCAGACAAATTTAACGATGCCATGGGCCAAGAATACGAGCGCGTTCGAGACTTTATTATTTTGCATTATAAGTTAAATGGCCGTACGGATTCACCTATGTGGCAACACTGTCGTGACTTAGAAATACCACAAACACTTGTTGATAAAATGAATGCCTTTAAAACAAATGGCAAACAACTGCGCTTGCCATGGGAGATATTTGGTAATGATAGTTGGTTAGCGATCTATGACGGTCTTAACTATACCCCTTCATCTTATGATAGCAGTATCGACAAGTACTCAAATGAATTCTTAAGTAAACAATTAACCCAAATGCGCAATGGCATAGAGAATACGGTCAGTAAAGCTCATACACACACACACTTCCTTAGACAATACTGCGGATTTAAAGGATAAATGATGAAACCTACAAAAAATCCAATACAAAAAATGGTTATTGTTGGCGGCGGCACCGCGGGCTGGATTGCTGCGGCCACTATTGGCAATATTTTTAAAAATACCCCTCTTGAAATTGAATTGCTTGAATCTGATGACATCGGTGTTATCGGCGTTGGCGAAGCAACTATTCCACCACTTATTACTATCTTAGAAAGCTTAAACATTGATTTGGTTGATTTTATCAAAGAAACGCAAGCTAGCTTTAAACTCGGCATCAAATTTGAAGATTGGAAGGATGTGGGTGAGTCATACTTCCACCCTTTTGGTACGCTAGGACAAAAAATAAATGGTTATGATTTCTACCAGTGCTGGTTAAAAGCTCAAGCTGAAGGTGACGACACCCCATTAATGGCACATTCACCTGAGTCCGTGTTATCTGAGCAAGGAAAATTTTTCCTTCCCCATGAAGCCCAAAATACGCCTTTAGCAAGAGCCTTTTACGCATTACATTTAGACTCTGCTTTAGCTGGAAAATATTTAAGAAAATTTTCAGAAAATATTGGTGTTGTCCGCACCGAAGGAATGGTTGAACAAGTAAAACAACATGATAATGGCGACATCGCTAGCGTTACATTAAAAAGCGGGCAAGAAATATCCGCGGATTTCTTCATCGATTGTTCCGGCTTTAAAGGATTATTGATAGAGGAAACACTCAATACCGGTTATGAGTCGTGGGCACATTATTTACCTTGTAACAAAGCAGTAACGGTACAAACAGAAAATGTCGGTGATACCCTGCCCTATACCATTTCAAAAGCGCAACCTGCAGGCTGGATGTGGAAAATACCCTTACAACACCGCACGGGCAATGGTTACGTATATTGTGATAAATATGTGAGTGATGAACAAGCTAAACAAACACTTTTAGACAGTATTGATGGCGAACCTTTAATGGCGCCAAGAACTATTCCCTTTACTACGGGTATGCGTAAGAAGTCTTGGGTCAACAACTGTTTATCTTTAGGCTTAGCACAGGGTTTTATTGAACCGCTCGAATCAACAGCAATTCATTTGGTCTCAAAAACCATCGCCTTTTTTATCCGCATGTTTCCCACCAAAGACCGTAATCAAACCGTGATTGACGAATATAACCACGCAGTTCGTGCAGATTATGAAGAGATTCGTGACTTTCTTGTTTTGCATTATTGCAAAACATCAAGAGCCGATAGCGAATTTTGGCGTTGGTGCCAACAAATGGATATCCCAGAAACACTGCAAAGAAAGCTTGATTTCTTTCAAGCTTTTGGCGGTTTAACCATTCGTGATGAAGAGTTGTTTCAGTCAACCAGTTGGTATGCAGTTCTTGAAGGCTTAGGTGTTAAACCGGACAACTACAACCCGACACTGGATATTTGGGATGCTGAAAAACTTAAAAAAATTCTAGCCGAAGGAAAACAAGGTTTAATTAACGTTACCAAACAACAACCTTCTCATGATGAATTCATTGAGAAATTCTGTAAAGCAGCTCCTATAAAAAGTGCAGCTAAGTAATAAAGACATTTGTATAAGAGAGATAGCATTATGGCAGAAGCAATTAAAAAAATTGTTATTGTTGGTGGCGGTACTACCGGTTGGATGGCAGCAGCAAGTTTGTCACGTTACATTGCAGATAAAGACATATCTGTGACATTAATAGAGTCACCTGATATTGGTGCAGTGGGTGTAGGCGAAGCCACCATTCCTAACATTGTTGCTTTCAATAAAGAATTAGGTATTGATGAAGTAGAGTTAATTAAAGCAACACAAGCGACCTTTAAACTTGGCATTGAATTTAAGGATTGGCATAAAAAAGGCGAGCGTTTTTTCCATCCGTTTGCTGACTATGGTCTTAAAATTGATAATGTAGAATTTCATCATTACGTCAACCGTATGAAAGCCGAGGGCGTAGATGTTAATTTGCAAGATTATAGTTTTGCCTGCGCACTTGCCAAAGAAGGACGTTTTGCACAACCCAACGCAGGACCGCAATCACCATTAGCAGATTATTCATATGCGTATCATTTCGATGCTAGCTTGTACGCTAAATTTTTAAATAAATTTTCAGTAAAAAATGGTATTGAGCATATCTCGGCGAATGTGTGTGCAGTGAATTTAAACAATGTATCAGGCTTTATCGAGTCAGTCACTTTAGAAGATGGCCGTCACATTAAAGCGGATTTATTTATCGATTGCTCTGGCTTTAAAGGGCTTTTAATTAATGGCGCTATGGACGTTGGTTTAACCGATTTAAGTAAATGGTTACCCTGTGATCGAGCCGTGGCCATACAAACTGAGCTTGTTGATGAGCCAACGCCTTTCACGATTGCAGCGGCGAGAGATGCAGGCTGGCAATGGTGTATTCCCCTACAACATAGAATGGGCAACGGTTACATTTATAGCAGTCAGTTCTGCGATAACCAAGCGGCAGAAGATGAACTATTAGCCAATGTCAAAGGTAAAGCCATTAACGATATCCGTCAATTTGACTTACCTTTGGGTGCACGTGAAGTGATATGGCATAAAAACTGTTTTGCCTTAGGACTTGCCGCTGGCTTTCTTGAGCCGTTGGAGTCACTTGGACTTTCATTGATCCAAACCGCATTAACAAAACTTTATACCTTCTTTCCTGATAAATCATTTAATCCGCATGATATCAAGGAAGTAAACCGCCTACATAACTCTGAAATAGAACGTGTTGTCGATTTCTTAGCATTGCATTATAAGCTAACAAGTCGCGACGATACTGAGTTTTGGCGTTACTGCCAGAACATGCCGATTTCAGACGCATTAACACATAAAATCGAAGTATTTAAGAGTCAAGGTCAAATTGTGCAATACGACCATGAGTCATTTGAAGAGGCAAGTTGGCTGAGTATGTATCACGGCTTTGATATCAACCCACAACGTTTTGATATTCGAGCAAAGAATATCAACATTAATACTATTGAAAAAAACCTGACGCAAATGAAAAACTCAATGGCGAGTGCAGCAAAACAAGCAATGACACATCAGGAATTCATTAAAAAACACTGTCGAGCCATTTATGATCTATAACTCTCGAAATCGAATAGAAAAGTATCAAAACAGGTTAGAAAAGTGCATCTATTGACCGTAAATTAGCATCAAAATAGATACATATAGATAAATAATGATTATCAAAAAATTAGAAACTTAATTTACATTTATTGGTCTTACTCTCAAGGTAATCAATAATCAGGGTATACGTACATTATTTATCTAAAAATTTAAACGGTTTATTTAACTTGACTATCGACTGTTCATCCTTGGTCACGTTGAATGAAGATGAGAGCATTTAATTCGACTTTCCTGCTCACATTTAGGCTGGCGTTGTAATGACGCCAGCCTTTTCTTTTCTTTTCTTTTCTTTTATATAAAGCCTAAAGAATTTGGTGTTACTAATGAAGCTTATACCCATTCCATTAAGTGTGATTATTCTTATTTTATTATCAAGCTTTTTTATAACTTCATTAGCTAGCTTTGCTCAGCCACCTTATCCCAATGAATCAATGGAAATTCCTAGTGACAACATAGAGAATAATACGGTATTTGCGGTAAAAATTTATCAACACCAAGGTGATTTAAAACCATTATTTCGTCGTTGGTATGATATGGGAATTAACACCGTATTTGTTGCTCCAGCGTTAGATGAACGTCAAGGTTTTAAAGAACTTGCTAAACAATTTTCTATTAAACGTTTTTTAATTGTACCGACTTACTTTCAACCAGAAATCTTAGAGAAAAAACCTAAATGGTATTCTTTAACTAATAAAGGACAACCAAGCTCTCAGGAGTGGGTTAAGTTTGTTTCTCCTGCAAATCAGACTTTTATTGATACGCATTTACATAAAATTAAAAAGCTAATCACTGAACACCAACCTGACGGCTTAAGTATTGACTTTATAAGACACTTTACTTATTGGGAAAAGATCTATCCTGAAACCAATGTAAAAGACATTCAATATGGTAGCTTTGATCAATTGTCGCTTAAAAACTTCACCGTAAAATCAGCTATTAACTTGCCAAATAAGCTAACTAAAGCATCAGATATAGAGAACTGGCTATTAAGCAATCATCGACAAGCTTGGCTACAATGGAAAACAACCATTATTACCAAAATGGCTTCATCCATTATTTCAATGGCAAAAACTGTGAACCCTGATCTGTTGATCAATATGCATATTGTGCCGTGGCGAGTTCAAGATTATGACAATGGTCTTATAGCGATTATTGGCCAAGACATTAAAAAACTCGCTAAGTTCAGTGATTATTTACAACCAATGACTTATGCCCATATGCTTAAACGTCAGCCTCATTGGATACATAGTGTAGTTAGTGATATGAGTATTGTTATAGAGGGGAGTGTTGTAAAAAGAGAGTTTGTAGATAAAGATATTAATGAAAATAAGGCTTCTATTTTGCCTTCTATTCAAGTCAATAAAGCTTATTTTGACCATGAACTCACTTTAGCTGAATTTGATAAGTCACTTGATAACGCTTTATTACCTCCCTCCGCAGGGGTTGTTTTATGGTCATGGGAACAATTACTGAAATCACCCAAAAAGATGCAGATATTTAAGGAAAAAATTTCTGCATACAGAGCAAAAAAAAAAATTCCAAGAACTACTAGTTAAAAATCAGCCACGCAACCACTACCATTTTCAAGAAAGCGCTGCGTTTGACCATTTAGTTTGAACTCCAATAACGCCAAATTAATATCATCGAGTAAAGACCGCCATTTGGCAGACTTAGTGCTCAAAGCAAAATATAGATGATTGTATTTGAGCTCAGGCTTTACATCTTCTACACCATCAAGCAAGGCTTGTTTATTACTATTGGATAAGGTTGAATAATTAACGCTATAACGAAAAACCTTAGGGTCGCCAATGATCAAATCAACACGTTTACCAATGAGTAGCTTCATTAACTGCAACTCATCAACAGCACTGACGACGTCGAATAGTTTTGCGTCCATCATTGCATCAAATTCAGGTGTATTTTGATAACCTCTAACCACACCAATAAGCTGTCCTTTTAAACTGACTAAGTTTCCATTAAAGGCTATTTTTTCTCCTTTTCTTTTTAAGAAAGAAATATTACCACCCGGCAGCTTATTTGAAAGCACTAGCAATTCACTACGTTTTTTTCCTTTAATAACATCGGAAGGTGCTGAGCCTTCAATAAAGTATTCAGGGAATAATATATCCATTTCCCCTTGTTCCACCATTTTTACCGAACGTGCCCACGGATAGAAATGAATGTTAACTTGATAGCCTTTACTTACCAACAGCGCAACAGCTAATTGGAAGACCCAACCCTTATTACAAAGCCCTTCACCAATATATGGCGGCCAATCTAGGGTCGCTAAGTTAATAACATTTTGTGAGGAACGATTAAATTGATAGCCACTTGTCGGCTTTTTTCCTGTTATGGTTTTTTTTTCATTACCGAGAGTATACTCAATTACAATTGACGTATTTTCAGCTTGGCTAGGAACCATAATAATAAAATTAAGACATAAAGCGAGGCCAATCAATAACAACAAAGATTGAAATAATATCTTTCCTTTAAATGGATTAAACATATCATTACGCCTTAATATTTTCATGATAGCTAAAGTTAAAAATCAAAACTTCGTGAAATAGTCAATAATAGTTTGGTATCACCATAGTCGTCTAAATCCGTACCGTGTAGCCCTAATGAAAAATCTATTCCATTTATTGAATAGTACCCAGTGATATGACCATGAATGTAATCTTTATCACCTTCTTGCCATTGCCACCGACTTTTATCCATACTTATAGATTTATCAATACTGATCATTAGAGAAACATCGTCATTGACTTGCAAGCTATGGCCTAACATCAATACATAATGTCCAGCATCGGTACCGAAATAATCAGGTGCATACCAAAAGTTTAAATTTGAATTTTGATAATTAAATTTTACAAAGCCTTCAGAAAAATCGGCCAGTGAACTCGCGTCAACACCGTGGAAAGTATAATGAGATATACCAATATCTATTGTTAAAGCATTTTCATTGGTATAAGCATAGCCGGCATAAAAATCCGCTTCAAAATCACTGCCATCAACAAAGTCGATATTAGACACCCAAGTTCCAAAATAGCCACCGGACATTGTTGACTTGGTAATGCTTGCCTGCAAGGCTGGTTTCTCATCAGTCATACTAACGCCATTAAACAGATAATCACTCACTGCGGTTGTTGTTACCGACCAATCGGCACTAGTTTGATAGGAATTGCAAAGCATAATCAATAAAAGAGTTATTTTGTAAATAGTATTCATGTCATTAGGGTAATTGAGCGTTAATGAACAAAGTATAGACGATGATTCTACAGTCAAAACATTGGCATAGATTCTTTAGTTCATGAAGCAGTTAAGTATTAGTTTTCTAAATTTATCGCTACCCCCTTATTTTACTGGTGATCTAAATTTTTCACATTAAAACCATTGTATTAGGTACACTTTTTGCTTTATTCATTACATTCACTTTACTAATTAAAATGTATGTAAAAATGATTAAAAAACTATCAAGCTTGGCATTATTAATCTCCTGTTCATTATATGCATCAGATCAATCTGTTAATGAATATACAGGGAAAATATCTGATATATTTAGCAGTAAAACCGATACCATCAAAGTCGGTATTGTTCGCGAAGAAGGTAATGATCTTGAATGTGATTTACAAGATAACTACCAATGGCCACTGACTTTTGAAAGAGGGAATAGCTATTCTGAACAGTGGTTTGATGTTTTAAATTTAGTTCGTCGTACTCAAGAAACTATTCGTATAGGTTACACACCAAGTTCTGATAGCAGTTGTGCAATAGAGTATTTGGCGTTATTGAAAGGTGATGGTAGATCATCTGGAGACGATCCGATCGGTGACTCATTATCTCGTAATGGGAAATATGGCAACATTGCATTAATTTTTACTAACAACCTTACTGAAAGTAGCTATAGCGCAAGTGATTATCGAGGACAAGATACTCCTGCCGCTGCATTTGATGGTCATACATGGCAAGAGCAAATAGAAGATGACTTAGGCTCAGTCATTAACCGTGGCATTTGGTTAGTCGAAAAAGACAAAAAAGACAAAGACACTAAATACTGGCTGCAAGTTAAATTTGAAGAAGCCGTTGATGTTACGGGGTTTCGTGTCTTAGTAAATGCCAGATCCGTTGAACTGGGCCGTAGCCCAAGAAGCATCAAAATATTTGCATCAGATGATGGTGAAGATTTTATAGAACAAGGATCCTACAGCCTTTCAAAGTCGGTTGATCAACGTGCCAATCTACCCGACAAAGTTGAGTTAAAATACTTCAGGATAGAAATTGAAAGCAACTATGGTGACGCATATATTGAAATTGATGAATTGGAAATATATTCTGATTAGTCTCAAAATAATGACTTAAATTCAGGTAACGATAATTTTAAAGTTATCGTTACTATTGTTAGCTATTTATAATCACTATTGCTTATTATTTTTCTTTGCTGCTGACGCTTTTGTTTAATGTTTTCAATAACTTTAATGTAAGCAGCCATCGAGTATAACTTATTAAATAGCGGCTGCATTTCTATTTTGTACCGCGATACTAGACCTTGTTCAACAGCTTGTACCAAATACCTAATGGCTAACTTGTTTTTACTTTTTTGTGCATAAAGTAGTGCTAAATTATAGCTATCACTGGCCTTATCAGATCCCTTTGCATGCGTTTTTTCAGCAGCAACAATTAAATCACCAACTTCATCAACTAGTATTTTTTTAGCGAGTAATGTTGATAGCAACTCTGCCCGAGAAAAATTAAAATCCTCATTGTCACTTGAGTTATGCATAGCTACATTCTTAGCTCTGATTTGGTTATACAGACCTTGGGCAGTAAGCTGTTCACCCGCATATAAATAACTATCTGCTAACCCTTCAGTTAATAATGGGTGACTTTCGTGGCGTTGTAATGCTTTGGCATAAATACTCTTTGCTTTTTCAAAGTCTTCTTGTTCAATAGTTAATTGACCTAAGTGATAAGTCGCCAAAATGTAATCAGGTTGAACTGCTATCGCTTTTTCAAACCAACGTTGTGCTTGTTGATATCTAGCTAAACGCTGCAAAGTAATACCATGATGCACCATAGCGACGACATCTGCAGAGTTAAGTTGTAATGCTTGTCGACTGAAAAACAATGCTTTCGCTAACTCCCCTTGTTCACTATAAATAAACCCTAAATTAGTAATAATTTCAATATTACTAGGTGATAACTCTAAAGCACTTAAATTTGCATTAATACTTTTTGATAACCATCCTGATACATAATAAGCGCTACCTAATGCTTTGTAGGCTTGGGCTGATTGACTGTCATAAGTGATTGCTTGATAGGCATTATCAATTGCTCTTATTCGATCACTCTCATTACCTTCAAACTGAAATAATTGCTGACTATAAGCTTGGCTCAAACCCGCGTAGGCCAAGGAATATTCTGAGTCCGCACTAATGGCTTTATTAAAAAATTCTATGGCAATGGCATTATCAACTTTTCGATATCGTTTATAATATTGCTTGGCTTTTTGAAAATGCTGATATGCAAGTTCATTGACCTTATTGTCACTTTCTACTTGCTCATTTTGCTTACTTGATAATGCTACTATTAAACTTTTCGAAAGTTGCTGCTGCAAATCATCGAGTTCGGTGACCGGTGAGTTAAACTCCCCGTGCCAAATTAGTGCTTGTAGATTTACATCCGTTAATTGCAATCTAATACTTAGCGTATTGTTTTCTGAAAGATAAATATCGCCATCAAGTATTAAACCCGCATCAAATGTTTTAGCAATAACATCTAATGATTTACCCTTTGATGAAATGTTGGCGACCAGACTGGGCGAAACTAACTGTTTACTTTTAGAGAGTGACAATGCATTAATCAAAGCGTCATTAACCTTGTTTAATAAAAAGCGTTTTGTCTCTGGCAGTTGATGTTTAAAAGGTAGAATTACAAGTCTTGAATTATTGAAGTATTGTTTAGGAGAAGTGAAGTATGATAATACCGTAATCGATATTATCATTAGGAAAAGAATAGCTAAGCCACCTTTTGATAACATTCGCCAAAAAGACGTTATTTGATGGATAGAAAAGCTCGGAAACTGGTCATTTGCGCTTAAATCTAACATCACTGATGGGGGTTTTGGTACAATACAATTACAGGTTACTTTAGGTAATAAACGATACCCCCGCCCCCTCACCGCTTCGATATAAAAGGGTGATGATGCATCATCTCCCAATGCTTTTCTTAATAACTTGACTCTTTGTTTTAACGTTTCATCACCAATAACTCGCTCCGGCCATACCTTTTGCATTAGCTCTTGCTGACTTAACAATGCAGGCGCAGATTCAACCAAGGCAACTAACAGGTCATAGCTTAGTTTAGGTAAAGCAATATTAATGGTATCTCGCGTCAATTCCCCGCGCTGAACATCTAAAACTAAATCAGCAAATATGTAATGA
>Ga0105358_10001356_pt1 | contig 13048 bp, 8 predicted proteins | sample GOMGulsemesocosm_5_FD_83509 | JGI IMG/M metagenome (GOLD analysis project Ga0105358, IMG submission 83509) | Methane-oxidizing microbial communities from mesocosms in the Gulf of Mexico - GOM15C Gulf of Mexico | ecosystem: Environmental > Aquatic > Marine > Cold seeps | place: Gulf of Mexico...
CTCACGTTTTCCTTCTTTAATCCTTGATATACGGATTACATCGTTGCTTCTAGCATCGTCAAAAACATAGGTGCCCTTAGCCGATGCTGATAGGCGCATAATTCCCCAGTCTTTCCTGTCAAACATAGGTCCAAGACTTTTTACCTCTGACCAGCCTGCTTTGGTGCGCTCCATATATTTATTGCCCAAATGCATGGTCTTACCATCGGGTGCAAAGATGGGTCGACCTATTCTGGGCATAACATACGACTCGCGCCATCGATTGTTTTCGGATTTAAAGGCAACTAACGACCATTTTCCATCTTTACTACTTTTTCTCGTAAAATAAAATTCTTTCATGTCGGGCGTGAAGAAAGCATTACCGTCACGATGCTCTATTGAAAGTACGCTAGGAGCAAAAGCTTTAGGGATTAAACCCGGTGGCTTTTGCCCAAGATAAGGACCTTCAAGAATAGGGAGGTCATCCTGGCTATAGCTTTTACTGCTCATAGTTAAAACAGCAAGCAGTAGCGCGATAACAATACCAAAAGGTTTCATGATTTAGGCCTTAGCGTTTCAATGATTTGTGCATCTACCCAGTAGATATCTATATTCCCGTTGTCATCCATACCTCTGTTAAAGAGTATGTACTTACCATCAGGGGTGACACTGGCATAAAAATCCTCTTTATCAGAGTTAACTTTGTCGCCCATATTGACTGTAGGGCCCCACGAACCATCCTTTTTTCGGTAACTAATATAAATATCAGATCCACCAAAGCCGCCTTCGTTTTCACTATCCCAAATAAGGTAGCTTTCATCAGGTGCAATAAAGGGGTGAGCTGTCCATTTTCCAGCGTTTATTTCTTTGCTAAGTGCCTTCGGCTCTTCACGTTTACCATCAATTAATCGTGAATAACGAAGAACACCATCGCCCTCTCTAGTTGCTTCGTCAAAAACATAAGTACCTGATTCTGAGGCCGAAAGGCGCATAATATACCAGTCTTTTCGGTCAATCATCGGCCCATGACTTTTGCGTTCTGACCAGCCATCACCTACTCGGTCTTTATATCCTTTTGCCATATGCATGCGTTTACCGTCAGGCGAAAACACAATTTCACCTGTTCGAGGGAATTCAATGTATTTATTCCAGACATTGTTTTGCTGACGAAAGCCGATAACGGTGGCGCTTTTTCGGTTAGTAGTGAAGTAAAACTCTTTCATCCCGGGGGCAAATACCCCTTCAAGCTCCCAGCCCTCTTTGGAGATGATACCCGGTGCAAAGGGCTCCGCCACCATACCTGGTGGCTTTTGCCCCATATAGGGCCCTTCCAGTTTTGGAAAATCATTTTGGCTATAACTTTTGTTACTCATAGCTAACACAGAAAATAACAGAGCGATGAAAATACCAAAAGGTCTCATGATTTAGGCCTTAGAGTTTCAATGATTTGTGCATCCACCCAGTAGATATCAATATTTAAGGGTTTCTTAATTATATTTCTGTTGAAGAGTATGTACTTGCCGTCAGGGGTGACACTGGCATAGAAATCTGATTTGTCAGAATTGACCTTTGGACCCATATTGATTGCAGGTCCCCATGAAGCATCCTTTTGTCGAAAACTAATATAAAGATCACTTTTACCAAATCCGCCTTCCCGTTCGCTATCCCAAATAAGGTAGCTTTCATCAGGTGCAATAAAGGGGTGAGCTGTCCATTGACCAGTATTGATCTCTGGACCCATCTTTTTTGGCGCTTGGTGCTTACCATCTTTAAGTTTTGATATGCGGACTACTTTGCTTTTATAATCGTCAAAAACGTAGGTGCCCTTGGCTGATGCAGAGAGGCGCATAATGCCCCAATCTTTGCGATCAAATAATGGTCCCAAACTTTTTCGTTCTGACCAGCCGTCGCCAACACGATCTTTATACCCTTTTGCCATATGCATGCGATTACCGTCAGGTGAAAATACAATTTCACCGCGCCGTGGGAATTCAGTGAATTTATTCCAAACATTGTTTTGCTGCCGAAAACCGATAACGGTGGGCTTAAAGTCTTTAACGTCTGTAGCGCGATCTAAGGTGAAATAAAACTCTTTCATGCCGGGGGCAAAAACGCCTTCAAGCTCCCATCCTTCTTTAGAGATAACACCGAGTGCAAAGGGCTCTGCCACCATACCAGGTGGTTTTTGTCCCATATAAGAGCCTTCGAGCACTGGAAATTCATCCTCAGCATAAGTTTCGCTATTCATCGATAAGGCAGAAAAGATAGCGATAAAAATATAAAAAACTTTCATAATTGATCCCTTATTTAAAATTACTTTGAGGTTATTGCTTGGGTCTAAGCGTTTCAATAATCTGTGCATCCACCCAGTACATACCCGCATTTTCATTGCTAATAAATCTGTTAAAGAAAAGGTATTTTCCGTCTGGCGTCACCGTTGCTCCACCTTCATTTGCACTGGTATTGATTGTATCCCCCAAATTAATGGCAGCTCCCCATGAACTATCATTCTGTCGAAAAGAAATGAACAAATCGGCTCCACCATTTCCATTTTCTCCTTGTTCATCCCAGATCAAATAGGACTCATCTGGTGCGATGAAGGGGTGTGCGTTCCAATCTCCAAAATCAATATTCACTGCTTTTGGTTTTTCATGTTTACCGTCGATTAATCGTGAATAACGAATAGGGCCTGATTCACTAGCTTCATCGAAATAGTAAGTGCCACTTGATGAAGACATAAGTCGCATAATTCGGAAGTCTTTAAAAAAAGGCCCAAGGTTTTTTATTTCTGACCAGCCAGTTTCGGTACGCTCTTTATAATGCTTGCCCAGGTGCATAGTGTTACCGTCTGGGGTAAGAATGGGTCTGCCCACTCTAGGTCCCACCAAAGACTCGCGCCATTGATTATTTTCGAATTTAAAGACAACCAAAGACCACTTTTTATCTATATTGCTTCTCCTAGTAAAATAGAAAGTTTTCATATCAGGCGTGAAGAAACCGCTATGGTCACGACGCTCAGGTGAAAGGCCACTGGGTGCAAAAGCTTTTGGAGTGTTTCCCGGCGGCTTTTGCCCGACATAGGGACCTTCAAGGATAGAAGGTTTATCGTATCCATAACTTTTGTTGTTTAATATTAGACAAAAAAACAAAACTAAAAAGATTAAGCCCTTGTTCATATTCATCATTTATATCCTCCGGTATTTCTCAAGGTAGTTGGCACGGTAAACATCACTTAAATTTAACTTTAAATAAAAAAGAGAAAATGAATGTAAACGGATCGAAACTAAAATACTTGACGTTAGAATGATTTTTGGATGACGTCTTGCTGATAGTTTAAAAATGAAGCATTATCAGTTGGTTAAATAATTTAGTTTAGCTGGAGTCGAGGTTATGCTAAGGTGATCAATCTTGATTAGACTCACTTTTGAGCCCTCCTTTTCATTCGCAATAGAGGTTATATGGCAGAGCAATATTGGATTAGTGGTTTTTTTATCGACTTATCCAGAAATCAAATCACTCAAAATAAAAAATCCCAAGTAATTCCCCCTAAAGCTTTGGCCGTTTTAACCTACTTAGCTGAAAATCAGGGAAAGGTGATTAGCCATGACGAATTGTTAACGAAAGTCTGGCAAGACACTATAGTTTCAACTAATACACTTCAACGAAGCATAGCTCAATTAAGAAAAGCATTGGGTGACGACGGCAAAGTTCAAGTCTATATTAAGACTCATGCTAAACAAGGTTATAGTTTAGAGTGTGATGTTCGATGGCCTGATAATGCCAATTCAACAAGTATTGACTCAATAAGCATCAGTAACATTCAACAAGAAGAAGCAGCCAGCGAAAACCAAACTAAAGAAAGCAACATAAGTGATGCCCATACCGATATCAAACTAATCGTTAATACTTCTAATACTGCCACGGTTTCAGCAGAGAGGCCAAAACCTTCGATTGCGAGTTTAAGACTGATTACTATCATCTTTGGCATAATGATTCTGGGTTTTATTGGCTATCAGTATATTGCTCCCAAGCAACCTTCGCTATTTTCCTTTGGAGAGTTACGCGCACTAACCTCAACAGATAACAAAGAATTAGCTAGCATCTATTCGCCTGACGGTGAATTCATTGTATTTCACCGCTATTCAGAAGAGTTTTGTATTAATAACGTCTGGGCAAAAAATATCAAAACACAGCGGGAGTTTCAGCTAACTAAGAACCTAGACTCATATGGCAGCCATAGTTTTTCTAAAGATGGAAAGAAGCTGGTTTTTATTAAAACTGGAGGTTGTAGTAAACCGGTCACCCAGAAAAAGTGTTATAAACTGATGAGCTTGGATTTCAACAAGGCACTGGTTTCACCTCAATCTCCAAGTGTATTGATGGAATGTAAAAATTCACAGATACGACATCCTAAATGGTTAAATAATAACAATATCGCTCTATTACAGAAGGTTTCGGATCGTTGGAAGTTAATCAGTTACTCAGGAGATGAAAATAAAAGCCAAGTTCTATACGCACTCGATGATGGTAATATAATCGACTATGACTATTCAGTCACCGATGATTTAATTGCACTAACCAGTATCCATAGTGATGGCCATTATTACATTGAAATGCTTCAAGCAGATGGGCAGATTTTATCGAGTCATCGAATCAAATATCCGCAAGAAATAGCAAACTTCAAACTTATCCGGCCTAATTTTTCTCCTTTAGAAAAGCAACTTATTTTTAGCACGGGTAGACAACTTTTCACACTCTCTCATGAGGGGCAAGTATCCAATATCAGCTTGCCTCTTGATGCCCCCATGGGGTCGCCGATATTTCATCCTGATGGCAATCGAATGCTGGTAATTAAAGGCAATTTCGATAGTGATATCATGTCAATGCCCCTATCAGAGATGAATAATGCACATGTAATGAAGGAACTAACAGAAAGTTCGCAAAATAAACAAATCAAAAATGGCTCGGTTATAGAGCGTTCAATAGTCGGTGAAGACGACGCAATATTACAACCCAATGGCGAACTGATTGCCTACAAATCCAAACGTTCAGGAGAAGAACAACTTTGGATCACCGACGGCAAAGGTTCGCAACAACTCACTCACTTTCCTATGGATACTTATATAGATGGAATAGATTGGGCGGCAGACGGTAAAAGTCTTTTAGTTAATGCCAATTATAAGCTAACTCAGGTTTATCTCGACGCGAAACAAAAATCTTTTCCAGTAGAGTATGCTGTAGTTCGGCTTTTTCAATGGGATAGTGAAAACAACAACGCTTTATTACGTATACGTATTAAGGGGATATTAAAATTTGCCGAACTTAATTTAACTAACTCAGAGATCCGTATTATTAATGACAAAACGGTTAATTGGGCGCTAAAAAGTGAAAGTGGACAGTTAATATACACAGATCACATGGACAGATTCTGGCAATCAGGACCCGTTGAAGATCAACTTATAGAAGCGCTAGATGGTCAGAAACGCGCGAAGCAACTATTCGTGATAAAAAACAATGTCATTTATAGTGTCAATGATGATTTTCAATTGTGGTCGTATGCTATTCACGAGGAAAAATTTGAAATCATTGGAGAATTACCCAGCAATATAGATCATTTAACCGACATAAATCAGACCCAACTTTTAATGACAGTCCGGATTTCTTCAGCAAAAGAAGTGGTTGAACTCTTTCTAAACGAATAGTGCAATAAAAAAAGGTTAGGCAATCGTTTACTATGGACGATTGCCTAACCGAACTTAACTATAGCTTATACTGCTTTAGTTAATACCAATTCCATTAAGTTCGGCCTTTAAAACCATAAGATTAAATTTTTATTAATTCAATTAATACTAAATTTTAAAATCTAATTTATCGCTACTACCGTTCATAAGTTGATCAATTTCATTAATGCCATGGATAACATCTTCAATGCGCTGACGGCGAGAGTCGCTACTTTCACGTAACTTTTCGAGTTCAGTAATCATGCTCATGTTCTTATCTGCTTTGGAGCCTGTATTGACATAATAAGACTGGTAATATTCATTTCCTTTTTTTAGATCTCCAATCATAGATAAGGTTTCTTGTTTAATATCATGTGGAACATAGACAATACTGCTTTTATCTAAATCTTCTTCGCGGCGACCATTGTAAAGGCTGAATTGTCGAAATCCCTTATTTTCATAACTGTTCTTTTCAGCCCAAAAACCCTCTAATATTCTAATTTTACTATTCACTTCAGAAAGCTCGGCACTCTCTTTTCGCATATATTGTCCCGAGCCAAGGTAAGTAAAACTATCGCGAGATTCAGCGCGTTTACGTTTTTGGTCTAAACCAACAATACTGCCTTCAATCGCCGCCAAATTTACACTGTAGTTTTCACTGGCTTGCCATTTATCTTTCACCGTATGGTTACGAGCAATAAATCCCGTTTTTTGTTGATCGTATTTTTTTTCAGCGTCAGCCTCGTAGTTTCTTGTTTGATTGACGTTATGGCCAGACTTATTAGCGCCATCGGCTATTTCTCTATTGGTGGTTTTTTGATTAAAGTTAGCGGAATAGTGATTACGATCAGCATATAGTTCTTCTGATAACATTTTCTTTACAACATCATAGCCTTGGGCAAGTTTACTAAATACGCCACTTTGTTGTTCAAAGCTCAATTGATGGTCGGCTAAGGTTGAAAACCCTGATTGAATTCGGTCTTTTTCTTTGGTATCAATGCCCTGATAACGAGGATCGGTTTCAGATAGCTGATTAAACATCTCATTGGCGAGTGCTACACTGTTGTCTATGTATTTATTCGCGTGATCAATAGCTTTACCTAAGCGTTCAGCAGTTTTGAAAAGAGTTTGTACGGCACTACTAAATAACGTGGTACTCGCATAATCATTTTCTAGCTGCTTGTCTTGAGTCGTATCCTTTTTATGCGCAACAGAACTTCCCTGAGCAAGAACATCCAACATGGTTTGTACCGCTGCTTGATCATAGCTTCCACCAATATTAGAGCTAAGAGACATAGTTGCTACACTGTCCCTCAACATTACCCCTCCCGTACCGACTCTATAACCGTTACTCAAGGCATGATCAAAATAAAGGTGTTGTTCTGTATCATCGTGGTGGTATTCAAAGCGGTATTCATTTCGTGCTTGTCCGGGAGTTACTTCGGCGCCACCTAAATCTAAACGAAAACCTTCTAACTGCGAACCGTCAAAAACCTCCATACCAATAAGTTCAGTGTATTCAGCGCCGTTTAATAATGCGTCACTGGCCTCAGCAACAGCACCTAAAAGTTCATCAAAAGCCTGCTGTTCCTTAGCGTTAATTTCACCATTAATACTATAATGTAAAGAAACAGACTTCCCGTAAGTTAGCTCATCCGCATTTTTATTACTGTTGAAACTTAAACTGATTTTTATTTCATCGCCTTCATTAGTTGTTATAGAAAAAAACAATGATTTATCTTGTTCGTATGTGCTCCATCCGGCACCGTTCTTAAAAACGTTACCAAGATCTTCTTCACCATGGATTTTGGCACTTTCTTTATCAAGACCAAAACGAACATAACTTTCACTGGTATTAATATATTCACGTGAGTTTTTATCAAGCTTGCCTAAACTGGTTAAAATACTTCGTACTTCACTATGGGCAGCTAGTGAACCTTGACTCGCTTCATCAAGTAGTTTACTTAAATCTTCAACCGGTTCACCTTTTGCTAAACCTTCATTAATACGACGAGTAAGGTCATCAACATAAACACGGTGTGGTTCTTTAGTGGTAATCGTTTTACCGTTTCTTATTTCTGATTTTTCTAGGTTGACCCAAGTTGAGCCATCTTCATTTTTATCTCTGGCAGCAGTAAAAGCGTCATTAATACTTAATGTACCAAGACGCTCTCGTAAGGCTTCTTGTGCGACACGATCATTTGGGAAATCATTGAGCTTTTGAATTAAACGTTCTTGCGCAGCAGCTAAGGGATCGATAACTTTTATTGCACTTTGTGTTTTACTTTTTTGCACGCTCACGCCAGTAGCCAAAGTATTTTGATTTAGTAGCGACTGTAATCCACCAGTATTTTTGAATTGAACGTGCATGATGCATCCTGCTTTACCATTGAATTAGCGGTAGTTTCCTTCTGTAACTTTATCGACAGATGATTAAAATTAATTAATTATTTTGCCTTTATTTTTTAGGTACAATTTTGGTATTTTGATGGTGAATCAATAACCGCTCGGTTCCTTGTTTTTTAAAGACTAAATATATACCCGTTACACCTAAAGATGCAGGTTCAGAAGCACATAGATAATGTTCCAAATGATAAGGTTTGCCACCACGGTCTTTCTCATCATAATTTACATGTAATAAAACGGTACCCATTTATTTAGTTTTTTCAACATGGATTATTTTACTTTTAAACGTCCAACCGCCTTCATTAAACCACACTTTCAACATTTTCCGATAAGCCTTGTATCATCGAAATATTGCCCATTGGGTAAAATAAAGAGCTTTCATTTAAGGCTTTGACACAATTGCCTGATTACATAAATATTTATCAAAGATCTGAGCTATTTCGATAACAATCACTTTTTCTTCTATTTACCCATGATTGTTTTGTCGATAAAATCGAAATCATAAATAGATTCGTAAAAGTAGCAAAAAAACATGCGGTATAAGTTAGGCAACTGGATAGTTTCAGGCGAGCAAAATTCTCTTACCGACGGTGATGAAATACGGCATTTAGACAATAAAAGCATGCAGGTATTAATGCTGCTCATTGAAAATTCCGGCAAGCAAGTTACTAAAGAACAGCTGTTTAATGCTATATGGAAAGACAAGTTTGTTTCTGACGACATATTATCCGTAGCAATTAGTAATACACGCAAAGCCTTAGGTGATAACGCACGAAAACCAACTTTCATCAAAACAATTCCTAGTGTCGGTTACTGTTTGATAGCAGACGTTACTGAAATCTATCAAGCGCAACAAACGGTTACTACCGATTCAACAAAAAACCTCGATATCAACAGCGTTGAATTCAAGAAAGATGGATCCCTCAACATCACCAAATCTGTACCGCTAAAAAACTATGCCCTTCTCATTGCTTTTATCGTTATTGCCACACTATCTACAGTATATTTAATAGACTTTTCACAACTAACGACGAAGAAGAGTGAAGAAGTTACACCAACAAACGTAGAACCTTCCTATTATTCCTCGATCGCCGTATTGCCTTTTAAGGATTTTAGCGATGGAAAAAGTGGTCGTTACCTGACCGATGGTTTAGCAGAAGCCGTTATTGGAAAGTTGGCAAATGTTAATACGATCAAAGTAATTTCTCATTATTCTTCATTTAGTTTTCGCGATAAAATTGACCCTGTTTATATTGGGAATGAACTCAAGGTAACTGCGATTTTAGATGGTAGCGTACAAAAAATGGGTAACCAAGTACGTATAATTACGCGGTTAATAAATACCAAAAACGGTGAACATATATGGTCAAAAACGTTTGATCGCGACAGCCAATTTGTCTTCAATATTCAAGACGAAATCAGTCAAGCGGTGATCAATGTGATTACCAACAAGCCTGTTACTGTGCCTCCTTCACAAAAAATTAGTGAAAAGTCTTATGAGTCATTTCTTTGGGCACAATATTATTGGCAACAACGAACGCCAAAATCGTTAGCAAACGCGATTAAAACCTTTGACTCCGTACTTAAACAAGAACCCGACTACGCCAAAGCTCATTTAGGATTAGCAATATCAAATTTCTTTTTAGTTGAATATAGCGATTGGTCCTTAAGCAAAGCAACAAAAAAGGCTTGGCCCGCACTTAACAGAGCTTTAGAATTATCACCCGAACTTGCCGATGCGCACGCCACTAAAGGGCTAATATTATCCTTTGAAGCATATGCGTCATCGTCCAAACAAGACAAAATAGAATTGTATCTTCAATCTGAACGAGCATTTTTACATGCACTTTCTTTATCTGAAAATAATGCGTTAACTTATCAATGGTATGCCAACCTATTACGTGTACAAGGAAAAGTAGACAAAGCCCAACAAATGATGGAAAAAGCATTAGAGATCAATCCATTATCTTCTGGCCTTTATCGCTCTGTTGCCTTTAGTTACCTTGAGTTGGGAGAAATAAATAAAGCACAATCATTGTATGGGCGTTCACTGGTTATAACGCCCGATCAGTTTTATTTTCCCATTGATAATCTGACATTTAATCGGCTTACTTCAAAATCAGCTTTAGCCTTGAAAAAATGGCAGGAGCTTAACGGCTTTGCCTTAAAAAATTGTCCTGATAATAACAACTGCGATATGTTAGCTGCCACCTATTTAAGCCTTGGCGATCAAGAAAAAGCAAAAAAATGGCTACCAAAAGCCCAAGACAGTTTTTGGTTACAGATGATTATGGAGAATCATCAACAAAATCATAAAAACGTTGTCGAAATTCTAATAAAAGAAACCTCTTTACACACCAGTATTAGATATAGACAACACTTGGCCAAAGCCTATTTACGTTCAGGTGATGACTTAAGGGCCGCAGAGCAAATCGAAGCTTTAGTCCCTCAAATTAAAATACCTAACTTTACTATTACCACTGAAAATTATGCCTTAGCAATAGATTATGCAGCAGCATTATTTGATTTAGAAAAAACAGATAAAAGTACAATATTATTAAAACGATTAGATGCCTTCTTGGCAAAAAACAAATTGCGAGATACCGCTCATGCATACCTAAAAAGAAGTGAAATCAATACGCTCTTAGGCAATGTAGACATAGCTCTAAAACACTTCGAACAGGCCTTAAATTTAGGTTGGATGAGTGATTTAAATAAGGAATGGTGGTTGATTGAAGACAATAAAATCTTGTTGGCATTAAATGAACATGAAAAATATCACCAACTCATCAATAAAGCTAAAACAATGAGAGCCAATTTGAGAAACCAATTCAATAAAAGAGCTTAAGATATAAACTGACATTTTAAGCTCTTTTACTTTTAAAAAGATTTACTGAGCAAAGGTATTCCCGAAAAAATCACCTTTATTCCATGTAGGTCTTTTTTCGTTATCCGCGATTTCAATACCAATCATCATATTCACCTCAACAAAACTCGCTGCAGCATCGTAGTTAATGGGCAATGTTGTTTCGTCACTGTGTTGATGATAATGATTTTTGAAAAAATCACCAAAGACTTTACCGCCATCCATAGAAGGATCTTTAGATTTGAATCCTGTCATTAAGAATACTGAAGGGATACCCGCTTTAACAAAGTTATAATGATCGCTTCGTGTAAATAAAGCCTGCTCTGGCATAGGATCTGGACTTAAACTAATATCTACTTTCTTGGCTGCATTCTCAACCGCTGTTGCCAAGCTTGAGTGCGTTGAACCAAATGCAATAACATCTGCAAACGGATATAAGATAAGTGGCATATCTAAGTTCACATTTGCAACCATTTGTGTTGTTGGAACGGTAGGGTTTTTAGCAAAATAACTAGAACCTAACAAGCCCTTTTCCTCACCTGTAACAACTGCAAATAGAATAGATCGTTTGGGTTTAACCGGCATTGATGACAATAAACGCGCAGTTTCTAACAAAATTGAAACACCTGAAGCGTTATCTAAAGCACCATTGTTAATTTTATCTTCATCGTCACCATGTGTTGTAAGCCCTATATGATCAAGGTGAGCACTAAAAACAACATATTCATTTTTTAGAACCGGGTCACTACCCTCAATCGTAGCGATGATATTTGGACTCGTTATTTGAGAATGCTGACTTTTCTGAGAGAGGTTTATTTTGCTTTTTAATGCGAACCCTTTAATTGCCACGTTATTGCTATCATCAGCAAAGATATCTTCTAAACTACGTTCGGCGCCAACAAATAGTGAGGAAGCATATTCGTGATGAATATAAGCGCCGCCCTTAATTTCCTTATACGAACCAAAAGGAACACCTTGCTTATCTAACCATGAAAAACTCGGCTCTCCTGCATGATCACTATATTTTGAAAATGCTCGTACTTTTTCACGCTTTGGCGTGTGCAATGTTATAAATCCAATGGCTCCGTTCTCGACGGCATGACGTATTTTTTCACGACCCGAACCAATGTGCGCACCTTCTTCAGAGGGTAGCTCATCTGGACGTCCGGTTAATGTAATAACCACCTTTCCTTTAACATCTAATCCTGCATAATCATCGTAACCAAAAGCTTTTGAAACTACACCATAGCCGACGAAAACAGCTTCAGCATTAAGTGTTGATTCTGTAGATAAACTAGAGCCGTACATCATCACTTGTTCAGGAAAAGTCAGTTCTACTTTACCGTCTGCATTTTCAATTGACACTGAAGCACTGCCAGTGTTTATTGCTGTCTTTCGAAAAGTAACTTCTTGCTCAAAGCCTTCGTGTTCACCCATAGGTGTTAAACCTAGCTGTTTAAAATGCGATTTAACGTAGTTCGCTGCGATTTGATATCCTTCACTACCCGTATCACGTCCCAACAAAGTATCATCGGCTAAAAACTCAATATGTGCTTTAATGTTGTTAGCATTCACTTTTTCAGTTGCTACAATGGACTCTTTTTGTCCTTGTCCACAACTACTTAATAGCATTAGCGATAACAAACTCGCAAATCCAATACTTTTATTTCTCATGAAGATATCTCTTTTATTATTTATGAACGATAAATTAATGTAATCGCTTATTATTGACAAGTAAGATACGACGAAATCACTATTAAATCAGCCAATAACTTCTAGCTTATTCAAGCTCTTTCCAATAAATACCAATCTAGCATTTTACTGTACTTTCACTCTATGCTTCTTTTTGAGCAATTTTCCATAATGACTGATTTAATTAGGATGTTCAGTGTAGTAGCTTTCCGCCATATATTGCTTACAGGTCAGTCCAAATAAATGCAAAGAAGCTCTGAAGTGATTATCTTTATATCGAACTGTAGCCTCTATGCGGAAATGTTTTAATAAAAACAGGGCTTTTTGCTGCATCAGATAGATGCATTCGTCATTCTTTTATCGCTTGATTTAAAGTATTTTCAAC
>Ga0105358_10001359_pt1 | contig 13038 bp, 13 predicted proteins | sample GOMGulsemesocosm_5_FD_83509 | JGI IMG/M metagenome (GOLD analysis project Ga0105358, IMG submission 83509) | Methane-oxidizing microbial communities from mesocosms in the Gulf of Mexico - GOM15C Gulf of Mexico | ecosystem: Environmental > Aquatic > Marine > Cold seeps | place: Gulf of Mexico...
AAGAGAAGCGTACGACCAAAAGGTGGCTATGATAATATAAACTGGTCATCAAATGCAAAACTTATTTGGAGTGAAGATTTAGAATTAGACAACACAGTATTATGTAGAGTGACTGTTCACAACCCAAATGAAAAATCATCCAGTAATACTTCATCTTCTATAATTACAAGTGGAACTTATGATGTCTTTAAATACTTTAGTGCAAATAAGGTAAGTATTGATGAGCGCGAGAAGTATGTTCATATTTCTTCAGATGGAATTCCAAAAGGGAAGCTTATGGTTGGTATTAAGTCATGGCAACAACAAGTTCCTCTTCCTCAAAAATATTCGCAAAACAATGCTTGGCATCTTACTAAAACACCAAGTGCTTCATCCTCAAATCCCTCTTTATCAAATAACTTTTACATGGGTGCAGTTGGACTTGCCGTTGATGGAACGCCCATATTTAATCCTTTGAATAACAGAGGTGATGATGCTTATTTGGCTGGTGAGTTAGATCATATGGGAGGACACTCTGGTAGAGCGGATGATTACCATTATCATACTGCACCTACACACTTAAATAGTATTGTTGGAAATGACAATCCAATAGCATTTATACTTGATGGTTATCCCTTATATGGTTTTTATGAACCATCTGGAAAAAAGGTTGACTACGCTACTTTGGATAAAAATAAAGGGCATTCTCACGATGGCCTTGGGTACCATTATCACGCTTCTAAAGAATATCCGTATATAAATCAAAGTATGTATGGGAAAGTGAAAATAGCTTTAGATTCAAGAGGAAATACAAATTACATCTCTCCTCAGCCCAAAACAAAACCTTTACGTGAAAGCTTACAGCCTTTACGAGGTGCTGAGATCACTGGATTTACAGTAAATAATGAGAAGTCAAATTTTTCTTTAAGCTATAAGTTGAGGGGCAAAGACTACACTCTTTATTACACGCTTACAAATGATACTTGGAAGTTTATCATTCCAAATCATGATGGAACCAATCGAGTTGAATCATACAAGGCTGTTAATAATAAATTTATTCATTCTCACAGTCATTAAGTCTCTTGTTTTATTTAGAAGAATAGTTTATTGTTTAAACTATTCTCTTAAATGACTTAAAAATATCTTCTAGATTTTTTATTAATATAACTATGATTTGATAAGGTATAAAATATACTATAACTTAGTGTTATTTAATTCAAGACAACTCTTTGCTAAGATAAAGGAGTGAAGATTATGACAAATATAAGTACCTCTCACAAAAAAATAGTAAATCAGATTATCATGAGTATTTTATTTTTATGTATATATTCATCATCTCTGTATGGTAAAAATACTATTGTTTGGGCAGTAGCAGACAGACCAACTTCCTATATTCTGAAGGGTGTAGATAAAGGAAGAGGCGTTGTTGATGAAGTATATTATACACTACACAAAAATCTAAAAGAATATAAACACAAGACAAATAAAATGAACTTTGCTAGGATATTACTACAGATGAAAAATGGGGAAAACCTATGTGCTTGTGGATTTAAAAAGCCCGAAAGAGAAAAGGTAGGCTATTACTCAGTTCCTGCTGTGATTGCTTTACCTTTTTCAGTTATTGTTAAAAAGGGGCGCTTAAATGAGATTTATGGAAAAACTGAAAGTATTTCTCTTCAAAAACTTCTAGAAAATAAAAACTTCAAAGGTGGAGTATCTAAAAAACGTTCTTATGGTAATATCACTCCGCTAATAGATACCTATGAAAAAAAAGGAAACCTTTATGCCCACCCTTCAACTCAAAACCTAATGAAAATGTTGGTTGCAGATCGTCTTGATTATGCTATTGAGATTCATTCATTTGCAAATTATATTGCAAAACAGTTAGACAATGAAAATGTCTTTGAAACCTATGCTATTGATGAAAATAAAAACAAAGTACTTATTGCCTATATCTTTTGTACTAAAAATGAATGGGGACGGGAGATTATTGAAAAAGTTGATCACATATTAAAAAGAGAAAGAAAAACAGCTAACTATGTTGAGATAATGGGTAGATGGTATGATGATAAAGGGAGAAAGATTATCAAGGATTATTATAAAAACAATTTTCTTGAACTTAAATAAACACATATTGTAAGTGCAAGATTTTAAACCTACCTTGGAGTTAACATGAATATTAAAAATAGACGTATATTTCTAACAACTTCTTTTTGGGCTGGAATATTTGGTTTGTTTTCTACAAAAGTTTCTGGTGCATCTTTAACACCCTCTGATTCTCAAGGACCATTTTATCCCATAACTCCTCAAAAAGATAAAGACTTTGATTTGACACAGGTTGAAGGAGTAACAGGAGTTGCTAAAGGTACCATAGTTAATATACGAGGCAAAATACTTGATGAAAATTTAACTCCCCTTGAAAATGTTACTATTGATATGTGGCAAGCAAATGCTGCTGGTAGATATCATCATCCCCATGACACCAGTTTGGCTCCTATTGACAAAAACTTTCAAGGCTGGGCGATCGTTCAAAGTGGAATGAACGGCACATTCAATTTTAAGACGATTATTCCAGGAGCTTATAAAGCAAGTGGTACGTGGATACGGCCACCTCATATACATTTCAAAATTTCTAAAATAGGATATCATGAATTGCTTACTCAAATGTACTTTCCTGATAATGAACTCAATGAAAAAGATTTTTTATTGCAAAGTAAAAATGCAGCTGAAAAAGATTTAATGATTGCAAAAAAAGTAAACGATTCAGATGATACTTTAAAATATACAATTATTTTGAAATCAATATAAAAAATAACTACACCTGTAGATAAAATCTAATTAAAAAGATATAAGTGATTGGCTACAATACATTTTAATGACAAAACCAAGGAAATAAATGAAAATAGCAATTTTATCTGATATCAAATCTAATGTATATGCACTAGAAGCAGTTATCAAAGATGCTAAAAGTAAAGATGTTGAACTTATGTTAAATCTTGGAGATTCGTTTTATGGACCAATTGCTCCAAGAGCTACTTATAACTTATTGCAAGAGCACAAATTTATCACAGTTTGTGGAAATGAAGACAGAGAGATTCTAGAGGCTTCACTGACACAATTAGAGGGAAATAAAACGTTAAAATATGTCTACGAAGAATTGGGTGAGTCTGTTTTATACTGGATACAAGCACTACCTTTTGAAAAATTTGTAAGTGATGATATTTATATTACTCATGGTACTCAACATGATGATTCTGTATATTTATTAGAAGACGTATCTAGTGGCAAAGCAGTCCCTAGAAACGATCAGGAAATATTAAAACTAATTGACGATGTTGAAAATGCTAAGTTTGTACTTTGTGGACACTCCCATACTCCTAGATGTATCAATCTGAGTTCTGGGCAAACAGCTATAAATCCTGGCTCTGTTGGTTTACAAGCTTTTAGAAAAACAATACCAAATGAACATGTAATAGAGAACTTCACACCTGATGCTTCATATGTTATTTTGGATATTCAAAATGATGAATATAATATTGAATTGGTAAAAGTTCCTTATGATTATGAACAAGCAGCTTTAAAAGCGGAACAAAACGGCAGAAATGATTGGGCTTATACCTTAAGAACCGGTGAGTTAATTAAAGACTAAAATAATAGCTTTTTATCTAATTAAACTTTTTAATTAACAATCCTATCAAATTAATGAAAAAAAGTTATATGATATAATTTTAAACAATATAGTTCTTCGCGAAAATGGAAAGGATATATGTATGTTTAAAGATATGTTGCAGTTAGATATATATTTTATTAAACTTTGTTCTTTAACACTGATTCTTTTATCTTTAAATTCAAGTTTTCTTTTTGCAAGTCGTCATAACACTCATAAAATCATCCCCATAGCAACTGCTTCCTTTCCTCCTTTTAAATTCAAAGAGAAAAGTACTGGGAAGATCTTGGGTTTTGATACTGAAATCATCAATGAGGTCTTTAAGAGTATGGGATACATACCTAAAATAGACATGTTGCCTTTTATAAGAGCTGATCAAAAAACAAGAGCAGGGGATTATGCTGCTTATTATACTTTCACAAAAAATACAGAGCGTCAAAGAGATTATTATTTTTCAGATCCAATCAGTTCAGTTCAAGATTTTGTATTTTTTAAGAAGTCTTCAAATATTTCTTGGAATACTTACTCCGATCTTAAGGATTACAGTCTTGGTTATTCTGAAGAATACAACTATGACAAAGAATTTTTAAATGTCATTAAAAATAAATTTCCAGTTTTAACAAATAACAATGAACTACATTTACTGAATCTTCTTGTGAACAATAGATTTGATATGATTATTTGTGAAGTTTCTGTTTGTTCTTATCTTATTCAAAAAAATCCAATCCAATTTAAAGATATTGTTTCTTTTAACAAACCCATAGGTACTTTAGAACCTAGGGCATTTTATATTGGGTTTTCAAAAAAGTGGCCAAAATCAGAACAACTGCGTGATAGGTTTAATACAGCACTTAAAGACTTTGTTGCTAAGCCCAATAAACCCAGAAAAGAAATTTTTGAAAAATATGGAGCGCCTTGTCCAAAAAGTTTATTTCCTGAGTGTAAATAAAGGGTGTTTTATATTAAATAATCACTTCATTAATAGCGGTTTCTCTTACTTCGTCAATTTTAAAAGTCGCGTTAGCGATATTTCGTACAGTGTCATTTTTATATTTAGTAACTATTTTATTAATAGTTTTTAGTTCTTCTTTTTCAAATATTGATTCATCATATTCTTCTTCCATTTTGATAAACTTTAGTTCAACAAAGTCTTTCTTTTCAAGTATCTCAATATCTAGATATTCTAAAAGTTCAGTGATAAGATAAAGACGCTCATCATCATCTTCTAGATTTTCATCATTTGCGATAATACTAAAAATATCACCTAAGATTTTAGGTTCTGGATTTCTTTTACTTTTGATGTACTCATCACCAAAAATTTTATCTTCACAATTTGTAAGATGGTTAAAATCCATTAAAAAAAGTAATATGGATAGTTTCTTGTCGTTTAAATGTTTTACATCATTGTCTAACATATAAAGAACAGTATGGGCTATTTTTGTAATATCGAAGTTCATTTGTTTCCTTAAATTAAAAATGAATCTTATTGAAATAATAATTAAAGGTGGTTTATATAAAAAGTTTATATTTGAACGGACCTATGTAACTATGTTTGTATGTATATATTGAAAACTAAAAATAAATTTTATGATAAAATATTTCTAAATAAATACAAGAATTTAAAAAAAGAAGATAATTATGAAATTAAAAACATTTGAAGTTAAATTTGGAGAGCATACTTTGCAAGGTGATAAATACATCCATTCTTGTGATACCGTTTTTTTACATGGAGCTGGGAACTCATCACGTAAAAGATTCCAAAAGTTGAGAGAGAGTTTAAATACAAAAGATTTACCAAGTGTTTCTTTTGACTTTATCGGTCATGGAGAAACTGGTGGTGCTATGACTTCTACCAGTTTACAAATAAGAACGCTACAAGCATCATCAGTGATAAAAGAACATTCATCCAAGACTCTTAATCTTGTGGGCTCTAGCATGAGTGCATACACTGCTATTAAGTTAACTGAAATATACAATGTTCAAAACTTGGTTCTTCTCGTACCTGGCGTATATACGCCAAAAGCATATACTATTAATTTTGGTTCATCTTTTTCAGAAGTGATTCGTGTTAAAAATTCTTGGATCGACTCTGATGCCTTTGAAATTCTAAAGAAATTTAAAGGTAATTTATTGATAATAGCAGCACAAAATGACCAAGTGATTCCACCTCAGATTTTGACAAAATTATATGATTCAGCAACTAAGGTAAAATCTAAGAAGTTACATGTAGTACAAGATGCAGAGCATAGAAATCTATTTCCCAAAGAGGCTGATTTTGATTTGGCGGTAGATATGATGCATGAGATGTTTATTTAAAGTTAAGAAACAATTTGAACATACTATTTTCAACTTATAGTGAAACTAGTATGTCTCCTTTGTTTTTACTTTTGATGATTTGATACAGTGGAAGGTACTGTGTTTCCACTTGCTTGCATACTTAATGCCTCAGGATATTTTTTATAATGAGACCTTACGACTTGTGCTAATTTTTGTTTGGTGTTCTCGTCAATGCTACCTTGAATATTTATTTCTTTAGCTAGGTTAACAACCAGCTCATCTTGTGGTGTATGAACCTTACTTGACCATGATTCTAATAGTTTTTTGTTGACGAAACTTGGTAATGATCCCATGATTCCCACATCATTTTGGCTATGAATCAAAAGTCCAGAGGTTGTCCCTCTATCTAATGTGAGTACTTGAAATAAGTATAAAGTATGATAGTCTATTTGTTGTTTGATATCTTGTACTGAAAATGTCTGTCTTGTTTTAAAAGCATTTTCGATTATATTTATATATACATCAATGATACCTTCTCCAAAATTATTTGCAAACTCATAATCTTCAGTTTTATTTCGTGTTTTATAATTTTCTAGATAAAAATGAGAAACTCCACGATGTCTATTTAAAGCTGGAATATTGAAGTATTTTTCGCCTTGTTTAACACCTTCTTCATGGGTATCTAAAGACAAATCTTTTAATGCTTGATCAAAAATAGTTTTATCTTCATCATTACCAATACTTGGATTTAAATCTGCCATAACTCTCCAATATGAACCACCATCTCTTAGTTGAGTTAAACTAATATGTATATGTATTGAGGGAACTTTAGGGTTTTTTGGATGTATAATAGTAGAGATGGCACTGGCACTTTGTAGCTTTTTTGAAGGATCCTCGTCATAATGAACTTGCGAAACATTAACGCTTGCTGTGTTAAACAGCACATTGTCTCGCGCTTCAAAGCGACTACCTCCACCATGTCTACCTTCATCTCTAAACCAAATCACTTCTTCAAAGGGTTTGTTTTCACCCAGTGTATCACTTAAAGTATTTAACTTATCAACAAATCTTTTTTGTAATGCTCGAACTAAAATATACGCATCTTTTGCTTCATCGGCTTTGGCCATAATCATATTCATTTATATATTACCTTGATTTTTTTGTATTATAACATATCAAAAATAAGTTCCAAAAATGTTTTACGGTTAAGAGGATTAATGTTTTTTATAGATATTTGATTGATTAGTGTGTTCTATTATATTCTTCAATATCCATGATAAAGCGTTCTAAGGTAAAGTTATATTTTTTTAGATTTGGATTGAGTTTTTTAGAGTACTTTTTAAAGTCAATCTTATGCCACTGATCAGGAGAAAAACTTTGATTAAAAGTCTTAATATTCTCACTGGTGAGTTTAAACATATTAAAGTTTATTTCCAAACCCAATTCATCTTTAAAATCTATACCATTAAAGTAGTCATATAAAAGTACCAAGGCGATTCCTCCATTTAAATAATGACCTCCAACACTCACATCAATGACATCATTTTTAACAGCTTCAATGCCCTCATTTGACCAGTCTATTCCCCCAACCAATACATTTGCATTTTTTTCAAGGATTGCTTTTTTCGCTCCAATTGCCATACCATCACTGGCTGTCCAAATAATATCAAGATTAGGGTATCTATCTAAGAGTTTAATAGTTTGCTTGTAGGCAATGTCTTTTCGCCAATTGGCATGGGTGATTTGTTTGAGCGTTATATTGCTATACTTTTTTATACCTGAAGTAAGTCCTACATTTCTCTCTATTGCTTCAGAGGTTTCTCTTGGACCACTAATCCCTACAATTTCTAAGAGTTTATTGGGTTTTTCTTTTCTTGCTTGTTCAATTAGTGTTGTAATTACCAACTCACCTGCTTGTTTCTCACTGGCTGCAACTAGGCCTAGAAACTGTTTGTAAATACCCCTTGGTATTCCAATATCGCTTCTATCTTCATTTGGAATATTGGTGTTTACTATAAAAACTGGAATTTTTCCTTCTTTTGAAAAGTTTAGGATTTCCTTTCCTGTTCTTCTAAAAAGTATTGAAATAATTGCATCGGGTTTATGTTGTAAAAAGAAATAATGTTTTGCAAAGTTTTCATAAATATATCTGTTTAGATTTCCGTCTTTAGAGGTTTTTTTGATATTAGGTGAGACAAAACTCAATTGTATATTTAAATCATTGGCCACTTCTTTTGAAAACATGCTCACTAATTTTACAAAGGGATGATCAACTCTGGTGTGTCCAATATAAATAATTTCAAGTGGTTTGGTTTGTGCATATAAAGATAGGCAAAGCATGAGTATACAGATTAAATTTTTCATTTCTAATCCTTCTTTACAATTTTAACACAGATAGTTATAATATACTTTATGAAATTATATTAATAAACTCAGATAATAAGAGTTGTTTTCCTATTTAATAACTAATTATATTATTTAAGGAAAGCTATTTTCAACTTATAGTACAATTCTTAATTATAGATGAAGGAATAGTCATGAATTTTGCCGCCAGTGAATCACATTTACAATCGTACAAACAACACCTACAATACCAAACAACTGTTTCAGCAGTTGAAAACAGACCCCAGCTAAAAAAAGGTGATCTAGATACTCAAAACGATGCGGTGCCTCAAAGTATGCTAAACCTTCCGATTTTATACAATAACGAAGATGATTTACCCATGATTGATAAGGCTAAAAAAGCTCTTATGCAATCAATCCTTGGTGCCTTTACACAAGAAGGAGGGAGTACCAGTCTTTTTCCTAATGATTCAATACAAATGAATAAAGAACATTATGTAGAAGAAAACCCCTATACTGAATCTCTTTCAAAATCTCCTTTTGGTTTCATGTATGAATCCTCAAGCGAATATTATGAAAAAACTACCTTTGAATTTAATGCCCAAGCAACCATTAAAACTCCTCAAGGAGAATACCAAATAGAAATTAGTTTTTCTTATACTCAAGAGTTTTATGAAAAACACGAAACTCAAATCTCCTATGCTCAATCAAACTTTGAAAACCCATTTGAAATAAATCTTGATGAAGATGATGGTAGTTTAAAAGATATAAAAGGATTAAGTCTAATTTTTGATATTTTAAAAGAAGATAATGAAGATGAAAATAATCTATTTGATGAACTTAAAAAACTCTTATTTCAAAGACATCAATTGATGTTAAAAACTGAAGAAGAAGATGAAAAAGAAAATATGCTAAGTAAAGGTTTTGACAACTTTAGAGTATTTGAACAACATAACCAAGAACAAAATTCATTAATAGCTATGCAAAAAGATGGAGTGGGTATATTTCTATCAAGCTCGTATAGTAGTTCATCATATACAAGTGTTAGTGCATCTTCAAATGGTGTTAGTGTTCAAAGTGGCCATTCTACTGAACAAAGTAGTACGGTTGGAATATTGACTGATTTAAAAGCATAAATTACTTTAGACAAAAAGAATACGAAACTTATAAAGTTCCTTTTCTTTTCTCTAGGTTTATTAGATTAAGTTTTTTGATTAGTTCTGATACAAAGTTTTTGTATATTAATGCATAGCCATTTACTTCACTATTTAAAATTTCAAAATCAATTTTAAAAGCTAAGATAGTTGAAGGTACATTTGCCTTTACTGTTGCACTTCGTGGGGTATCTGTAATGGGAGAAAACTCACCAAATACTTGATTTTTCTTTAAAACTCCAACGGTTTTGTGATTGTCAATCATCACTCTACATTCACCTTCTAAAACTATAAAAATATCTTTGTCCTCATCACCTAGTTGAATGATTTGTTCATGCATATCAAATTGTAAAAACCGAATATCTTTGACCAATGTTTTAATAATTTGATCCTCAATACCTTTAAATACACCGATGTTATTTTTTAGTTTAATAATAATTTCTAAGTATTTATTGTCGTTTGACATTTGATAGTTCCTCATAGTGATTTACTTGATTATATCTACAATATTTGTAAAAACAATCATATTTTATACCCAATTTTGAAAATTTGTACAAAATATTGCAAATAATAATAAAAAAGTCACACTGTATTAATGTATATTAAGTTTATTTTTTATAGTATATATTTGACTAAAATACTTAGTCATCATAATGATAGTACATATATATTTAAAAGGAAACAAATGTTAAAAATTTTACCAACTGTAATTGGTTGTTTAGGCTTAATGGCCACTTCAACTTTTGCAGAAACTAGCCTTAAAACACAAGAACAACAAGCGGGATACTTTATTGGAATTCAAATGGGTACTCAACTTAAAAATAGTAAAGAAGATATTGATTTAGATGCTTTAAAATTGGGGATGGAAGATATTTTTGCAGGTGAAAAACCTAAATTAACCAATGAACAAATGCAAAAAGCGATGATGGCTTTTCAAAACAGTAAACAAAAAAGAGAAATGGCATTATTGGAAAAATCTAAAAAAGAGAGTATTGCTTATTTAGAAGAGAATAAAAAGAAAGAAGGTGTAATCACCTTAGAAAGTGGTTTACAATATAAAGTACTAAAAAGTGGTGAAGGGAAAGTCTCTCCTGCTTTAACAGATACGGTTGTAACTCACTACCGAGGTACTTTATCAAATGGAACATTATTTGACAGTTCTTATGATAGGGGAGCTCCTGCAACTTTCCCTGTAAATGGCGTTATTCCTGGTTGGACTGAAGCATTACAAAAAATGAAAGTTGGAGATAAATGGCAGTTAGTAATTCCTGGATCTTTGGCATATGGAAAAAGAGGTGCACCTCCTACAATTGCTCCTGATGCAACTTTATTATTTGATATCGAATTATTAGAAATAAAAGCAAAGAAGTAAAAAAATAAAAATAGGGGTAAATTCCCTATTTTATTTCATCATCCTCCATCTAATATTAACTCACAAATTCAACTCTAAATTCAAAATTCAAAAATAACATTCAAAAAGGTGAAACTATGTCCACAACAGAACGAATATTAAAACAAAACCTTGAAATAGCACCCTTATTATCAAGTTCTCGTTTAATACTCAAGGAAATTAGACCCTGCGATTACAAATCAATTATAGATATAACTATGTATGATGGTAGTGGTTGCAAAGATGAAAATGATGTCAAGAATATACTTAAGAAAATAGAACAGAATGCGAAAAAAGGTGAAACATTTCATTGGGGCATTTTCTTGAAAGATAGTGACGAGATTATTGGTGTGTGTGGTTATTACCGAGGGTTTAAAAATAACAGCGGAGAAATTGGTTATGTAATCAACTCAACTCATAGAGGAAAGGGTTTTATGAGCGAAGCAGTACAATGTTTAACTTCTTTTGGTTTTAGAACCTTAAAATTAAATAGTATTATTGGGTATACCAATGAGTTAAATATAGCATCCCAAAACGTACTAAGAAAGAGTGGTTTTAAAATTGTTAAAAGCGATCAAGATGACTTGAAATTTGAACTAACTGTTGCATAAAAAAACTCACGTTATTTTAAGTACGAAACAGTTACAATCTTCGAAATAAATTTAAAGTTAAATCTAATCTCAATGGTATTATGCAGCCTAGTTATCATTGATATTGTATTTACGTAATAAGAGGAAAATATGACGTATAACAAAAAATATGTAATGGATACAATGGTTGACTTATTAACAACTCCCAGTCCTTCAGGTGACACAGACAAAGCTATATCAAAAGTTGAACAGTATTTTAAAGAACTAAACATTCCAACAAAACGAACCCTAAAAAATGCACTCATTGCAACAATTGAGGGTAAAGATGATTCAAAACATAGAACGGTATCTGCTCATGTAGATACTTTAGGATGTATGGTAAGAGAAATCACAAAAGAAGGAACTTTAAGACTCTCTCAAATTGGTGGCTATGCTTGGAATACTATTGAAGGCGAGTATTGTACTGTTTCCACTGCTGAAGATGGAGAGATTTCAGGAACCATACTTTTTGACAAAACATCTACGCATATACATGGTCCTAAAGTAAATGAAACTACACGTTTGGAAGAAAATATTTATGTGAGGATTGATGCTAATGTCAAAAGCAAAGAAGATGTCTTAGGGCTAGGTATTAGCGTTGGGGATTTTGTCTACGTTGAATCAAGAACAACAGTTACTTCAAATGGGTTTATCAAATCACGACATCTTGATGATAAAGCCTGTGTGGCATCTATCTTGGGAATTGCCCGATATCTAGTTGAGAATAAAATCAAACCTGAGTACACTATAAACTTTTTTATATCAAATTATGAAGAAGTAGGGCATGGAAGTGCTGCTTCAGTTCCTCCTAAAACATTTGAGTTTTTAGCCTTAGATATGGCAGTGCCAGGTGAAGGACAAGAATCAAGTGAGTTTGAAGTAACTATTTGCGCAAAAGATTCAACAGGACCATATGATTTGGAGTTTAGAAGACGATTAACTTCAATGGCAAAAGAAAATAATATAGATTACAATATAGATGTTTATAGATTTTATGGTTCTGATGCCAGTGCAGCTTTAAGGGCTGGTCATGAAATCAAACATGCGCTAATAGGTCCAGGGGTTGATTGTTCTCATTCTTATGAGAGAATACATCAAGACTCCGTTGACGCAACGGTTAGTCTTGCTCTATTATATTTAATGAGTAAATAAAAAAGGTTCATGTTTCTAATAATTAGAAGCATGAACCTAATCTCGAAAACAAAATCTTAAATAAAAGTCTAAACTTTATAGTTCATTTGATTTATCCAAGAACCTGGAATAATATCTTTACCATATGCAGCTGTCATTAACATACCAATGATCATTCCTCTTGCACTTGAATCTCCACCTGCTTTAACATTTGCAATAATACAGTTTTCAAAATCATTTTCATATTTATTTAGCAAATAAATGGTTCCTTGAAATCCACCATTGGTGGAACAAGCTGGCCCAAACTCATTGATTGCTTCTATGGTTTCTTTAGTACTTTCTAATCCTGCTTTCACATAACCTTGAAGTCTTGAAGAGTAGCCTTGATTTACAGAAGTAATGGCATCTTTAATTGAAGAGCCATTATTTACACTCCACAGTACTTTTGCAAAAAAATCAGCAGCTTCA
>Ga0105358_10001360_pt1 | contig 13030 bp, 9 predicted proteins | sample GOMGulsemesocosm_5_FD_83509 | JGI IMG/M metagenome (GOLD analysis project Ga0105358, IMG submission 83509) | Methane-oxidizing microbial communities from mesocosms in the Gulf of Mexico - GOM15C Gulf of Mexico | ecosystem: Environmental > Aquatic > Marine > Cold seeps | place: Gulf of Mexico...
GTCATCCTCAAAGCCATAAAGAATTTGCTCCATAGCAACCATCCCTACACCTTCTTCTGAGCTCCATACGTTTAACGATAAAAAAAGTGATAGCCAGATAGTGAAGATTGATTGCACAAATAACCTTGTTTTCATTTGCCTAACCTCTATAGCTGTTCTCACTTGAGCGAACTCGCTTTATTAGTGCTTTGCGAAAAGTGATGCCGAGCATCGAAATTACTAAATTATACACCTTACTTCCGCATTACCTACGGATGCCCGGTACAGGGCAATAGAAAAAGTCAAGATTACAAGCACATAAATCATATTTTGGTGATAGACTTTAACTTATTAGATAATTAAAAACACCTACTAATAAGCAATGGACTTATATATTTAAACCACATTTAGAAGTAGTCTGTTAAGTTATTTAGAGTTGATTTCTATTATGAAAAACCTACTTGAAGACACATATTTTAACAAAGACGTTAAAATTAAAGCCGTAGATGAGCTAGTTCAATATTATAAATAGTCAAAATAGCCCATTGCTATAAAGGAGGATTTTAGGGTGACAAGAGCATGCTAGATAACACAGAAGCTGCAGACTCTTACTTAAAATTTGAATAACTTAACTTTCATTGGTTGATTTAGATATATTCACCTAAACTGGTCTTTTGCTTGTTCAGTATGGGCTGAAATAAAAAAACCGATCAAAATCGAGGCTTCATTCTAAATAGTATAAGTGTCAGGCCACTTTGCGGCTGCCTGTTTTTCAAACTGTGTCTGATAACGCTGACAACCTAGGTTATAACAATTATGGCTAGTTGACACTCGTACAGCTAACTATTGTTAATTACCCTTCTTGAATTGGTGACAGAGATTAAATAGCTCTCTTTTAGCGCCTGAGCACTAAGTGGCTTGCTGTAGTAGTAACCTTGAATAATATCTACATTATTTTCGACTAGAAATTGCAGTTCTAGGTCATTTTCCACCCCTTCTGCGACAATGTCTAGATTCAGTTGTTTGGCCATCGCTATGATAGCGCCGACGATAGCGCCATTTTCTTTAATGTTATCTAAACCGCTGATAAAGCTCTTATCTATTTTCAATTCATCAATAGGTAAACCTCGTAAAGCACTCAAAGATGAATAACCGGTACCGAAGTCATCGAGTGATATACGAATGCCTAAATTTTGGATTTTGATCAGTTGTTCAATTGAGCGCTCACCTTGCATAATACTAGATTCAGTGACTTCGAAAGTCATCATCTCGGGTGTCATACCGGTCTCATCTAAACAGCATTGCACAGTCTTCAGCATATCTTCTCTTGCTAGCTGTACATTGGAGACATTGATGGAGACGGGAACTATTGGCAGCCCCTCTAATTGCCACTGCCTATTTTGGCGACAAGCTTCAAGCATAATCATGCGTCCCAGTGGGACAATAAGGCCTGATTTTTCAGCTATTGGTATGAAAATATCTGGGCGTATCCAGCCTTGATCAGGTATATTCCAGCGTACTAAAGCTTCAATGCCGACTAAAGAGCCATCAATTGGACAAATTTGCGGTTGATAGTGTAAGTTGAAATCTTGGTTATCAATAGCTTTGTGTAATTGGTTTTTGATGTCAATGATATGTCGCAAATCTTCAGATATTGAAGGATCAAAATAGTGGAAAGTATTTTTGCCTTTTTGCTTAGCTTTATACATAGCAGCATCAGCATTTTTTAGTAATTCGACTGAGCTGCAACTATTTTTGTTACACAAGGCGATACCAATACTGACTGTGATGAAGGATTCATGGTCATTGAGTTTGAAGGGTTCATTCATACAGCCTTGAATCCTCTGGACGATAGGGCCGATGCTCTCAGCGCCATCCATATTTCGCAGTGAGACGATAAATTCGTCTCCCCCTAAGCGCGCCAATTGCAGATCTTGTTTCGATAGATAATGACTGGAGGTATCAACCATATCATCGATTCTAAGAGCTTTTCTAAAACGGTTAGCGACACTTTCAAGTAGTTGATCACCAGCGAGATGCCCGTAACTGTCGTTGACTTGTTTGAAGTCGTCTAAATCAATAAATAATAAGGCAGTATTTGATATGTCAGCATCGCTCTGTTCGAAGTGTGCATCTAAATAGTCTAAGAAACGTCGGCGATTGGGTAATTTAGTAAGGCTGTCTTGGTAGGCAATTTTATGCAAGGATTGCTTTTGTTCAATCAGACGGGCGTCCATCCGTTTTAAGGTGATATACAAGTCACCGAGTTCATCTTTTGAAGCGTTAAATCCGAATGAGGGTAGTTTATTACTGCCCATACTTTTGGCAGTTTGGCTCAACTGAGAAATAGGCCTAATTAGCAATTTATTGAGTAAGCTATAAAGTACTACAAGACTCAGAGTCATCAATAATAGTGATAGCAAAACGCTGGCAAGACTCATTTTCTTAATCAGCTCTAGCAGATCGGTTTCAGGCCAGGCGACGGACAAATTTAGTCCGTACTGGAGTTGCTTTTGTCCTTGTATTAACAGTTGTGCGTCGTTGTCAGTCTCAGCCTTTAACTCTACTGGATAGCCTGCCAATATAGGTTGAACCGATTGAGCACCGCGCAGTAACTGCAAATGCTGTTCGGATATTTTTGATGCATGTTTACTTTGCCAGATAATTCTACCGTCATTGTGATAGAGCACTAAATGGCCTTTATTACTTAAGTTGCTACTAGCAAATTGTCGAGTGAGAAATGACAAATTACTTTTAATGACTAACAAACCAGTCAGTCGGTTCCCCTGATTGATGTGATCTGTTCTCGCTTTTAAATAGATTTTACGCACTGCAATCATCGCCCAGTTTTGATCATCTGGGTTAATATCAATAAAAACATCGTACTTTTTTGTCGATAATAAGGCTGATTTAAAATAGCTGGAGTCTTGCTCCTCATCAAATTTATTAATTACGCCACTATTAAGTATCGAAACTTCTTCATAGCCATCGGGGGCTATCAAACTAATTTCAAAATAATTTGGATGTATTCTCTGGTAGTCATTAAATTCGAACAACAAATTTTGATGCATTAATCGAAAGCGCACAGATTGGTCTTCGATACGCAAATAACGTTCTAGCGAGTGAGATTGTGAAAAGATTAAGCTATCTGATGATAAATTCTCGATGTTAGTGTTATAAGCGTTATCTAATTGCTTGATAGTATCGTCAATATGCGATTGTACTTGTTCCTTAAAGTAATTTTGGTAAATGATAGAGGCAGGTATCAGCACTGCGATAAACTGCACCAAGAGCATAGGGATAAGTAACGCTGTAATTTTAGCTTTTAGTCGCATTTAGGGCTCTCTACTGCAGCTAAACGTCCGAAGTTATTAAAGTTTTAAGTTTATTAATGTTGTCATTATATTGTTACGATATTTTTGAGCACGCGGTGGTAGCAACTGGTACGGCTCTGAATTACTAAGCTGTTTTTTACCTGGAAAAATTAAAGGGTCATTGCGTAATTCTTCTGGCAATAACTGGATAGCGGCTTGATTAGGGGTGGCTCCATGGAGGTATTGTGCATTTTTCGCGGCGTTCTTAGCGATATTAATGAAGTGGAGAAAAAGCCGCGCCAGTTCTGGATTACGGCTATGTTGAGATAAACATAAGAAATCGATCCAGATAGCACCGCCTTCAATAGGTAAAGTATAGGCAATGTTTGGCTCCTCCTCCTGAAGCATTAAGGCATCACTGTTATAAGTAATTAGCGCAACTATATCGCCCGTTACTAGAAGGGACGTTTCCGGCTCCCCGGCAACAGAGGTATATAACTTTACTGAGCTAGCTTGAGAAATAAGCAGATCTCTGGCTTGCTTCAATTCGTCTTTGTTGGTACTAAACATCGGATAACCTAACGCTTTTAGCGCCATACCCACCGTCTCATTTGCTTCAGAAGGCATCAAAATTTTACCTTGCAAGGACTCATTGGGATGAAACAACTGACTCCAACTAGTAATAGGTTCACTCACTAAGTCTTTTCGATAAGCGATCCCAGTGGTCCCCCACAGATACGTTGAACAAATCTTACTGTTTTCTACATACTCTGGAAGAGAGGCGTTTAACTGTTTTACTTCAGCTGAACTATTCCAGTTCAATGGAGTAATCCAACCAAGCTGCTGATAAGTCGGAACATTAGTTTCATCGACCATGATCAAATCATAGTTGTCAACACCATAAAGTGCTAGTAGCTCGTTACGATCGGTGTCAGAGTCAAAATGAACTTGCTTAACTTTAACACGATGAACTTGTTCAAATTCACTAATTAGCTGCTCATCGATATAATCTTCCCAAGTCAGCAACGTAAGAATTTTTTTGTGTTCACCATTTGACTGAGCTTCAGCCGCTAGGGAGGGCATTGCAAATAATAAAATAAGACAAAAGCTAGCAACCTTCGTATTGTACGCCGTAGTAAAAGTCGCCAATTTTCCAGTACAATAATTAATTTGTCTAAACAGCTTCATTTCTGTTACTCCCATAATAAACAAAATGGATTTATCGTCTTTTGCAGCCTTACAGCTTTGTTCTATACACTTATTGAATTAAGTCTAGCAGAGAAAATTCTAAGCAAATTACCAATTTTATGAAGGTTCATTCCCCCAATATTTATTGAACTAATAGTGCTCGTTCTCCAAGAAACTGAACAAAGAGAACAAAGAGAACTACATCACAAAAACTAAATTATAAAAGCACCTATACCTACCCACCTGATACCTATAAGTACTTTTGCTCCTTTATCCTCTTTGCTCCACTTTATTACCACATGAAAATAAAAATGTTAGCCTAGCTTTAAGCAAACCACATGAAATTTGGTGTGGCGATGTGTTGTAGTCAACTAAATTTGGATCGGGAATCGTCGGTATCTCTAGCTGTGGTATTGAATTCATAAGCCAGGAAGTCTGTTGGTTGAGCATTCTTGTTATCAACAGATATTAAGTTAACAGCTAAAGCGTTAGAGGTGGCCTATAAGTCAAGAAAACAACAAAAGGTGTCATGCTTCACTTCGTTCAAGGAATGAGTTACACCAGTAACAAGTTCCGTCAAACAATATGACGCTTCCAAATGAAGCAGCGTATAAGCCATCATGAAATACTCCAATGGAGCAATTCTTTAGAAGTATAAAAACTGAACGGGATCATAAAATAGGAGATCAAAATTTTAACCAATCAGGCCATTAAATAACGTTTATATCATGGGCTACTATAGCCAAACTAGGCCATGCCTTAACAATGGAATTAGCCCGAACTAGGCTGGACGATTATTTAAGATAGCCTTTTAAAATGTGGCCAAATTTAGTTGACCACTTCAAAGCTAAACCCTTTCACTCTGTTGGATTGAACCGACTAAACCCTGTCTCTTCATTCAACTCTAATACGCCTTTTCGTAATAAAGACTCGATGGCTTTATTAATAGAATTGCAGAGTTTCACGCCATCTGGATTATTCTTACAAACATAAAAGCTTTCTAAAATAGCGACAGGCTTATCTAGGTCGTAATGGATTTCATTGGTCCTATTATTTCCTGTTACTGCTATCACCGTTCCAGGGTAACCACCTAAAACACCAGAAAATCGTCCATTTAACAACAAATTAATATTGGTAATATCATCTTTTTGAAAGGAGAGGGTCAAGTGTGGATTAGACTTTATTCCCTTTCCGTAAGAAAAGCCTTCAACAGCACCTAAAAGTTTATTTTCAAAATCTGAGAGTCTAGTCAAGCCCGAGCTCTTTAGTGAGAACAATATGACGCGTTTATAAAACATCGGCCTTGAAACTACATATTGGGCCCTTTCCCCGGGTAGGTTCTCCCATAATTCGGGAAAATAACCATCTAACTGCCCATTTTTGACACCTCTTCGAACCCTATTCACAGATGAGAGATTCAATTCGACATTTTTATTCATTTCCATGAATATTGCATTGTTCAATTTATTAAATAAGCCTGTTCCGTCTTCTTCAATTAATCTAGGTGTCAAAAAACTGCCTATTTTTACAGGATCTTTAGTATCGTCCATGGATGCCAAAGCCATTGGTATAAAGGTTAACTGCCAAATAATTAAAACAAGGCAAATTAGAATGAACGACATCAAATTAATTAGATATCTGGTCAAGTTTATAGGTTCCACATTATTAACAAACAACTCCACAATTTCTTGTTAGCTTTAATGACTTAGCAATTTATCACAAAACAAAACTAGCAGCATTTATAAACCACCTCAACTTAATTAATTCTCAATATATTTTTTATACGGCGTTTAGTACCTTTGACTTTGTTCACCGCGCAATTGTTGTACTAAGGAAGATGCGATTTAGTCTCCAGATGTTCTCTGTGGATAACTAAAGAGGCAAATTACGGATAAAAAAGCGCAATGAATGGCGAGTCATCGATAAGCTTTCTGACATGGGTTGAGTACTCCTATTCAACCTTAATCCAAAGGATTTGTCCTTTAGTTACCCAACCTACAGGGCGTACAGGACTTAATCACATGTTTCCAAAACACTACAGCAATTATAGTTGTGGCATTGCAGTGGATACATAGAAATAAATCTAATTTTGAAGTGGCAAAATAAATTAGGCCTTTAAGTCTAGCCGCTTACACAAAAAAAAACCGTTAAAGATTGTTTCTATATTGTCGCGATCACTCATTTCAATCTCTCTGAAAGCTATTAATATATCACCAGAATAGATACCTGCACCTATCATTGAATCACCTTCTGCATAACACAGATAGGTTGGCTCCCAGTGATGGAAGAAATGAACCTCACTGGGGGCCATTTCTATTTATGTTCGATTACACGGGGAAGTGATATTTAGATATGACAGGTAACTTATTGCCCTGCTTTAGAAAATATCCATTTTCAAAAAATCATCCCTGGCTAAACGCGCATGCACGTTTGTAAGAACAACGAGTTTCTCGTTATTTATATTTGTTCAAGTTTATATATTTGATATTGGAATAGTTTCTACAAAGCTACTAGTGAAAACGCGCATTTAAATTAAAGCTTAATATGTAAAGGCGTACGATCATGAGACAGAGCACAAATAACACTGTTTTTATAATCAGCATTTCAAAATGGAGATACTTATATCAAAAGTGGCAGCTTCTGGGCGAAAACAGCCACCAGAAAACAATTTTGTACAAGAAAAGACTTGGAACTATTACAATCGTAATTTATTAAAATAAGTATAGAAGAAAAGTTGAAATAGAAGAGAACTATGATGAAATAAAATTACTGTATTTTGCCAATTTTTTAGAGGATGAAAACTTGGCTTCCAACTCTTTGATTTAGAAAGAGATTGGTAGGACTACCCAGATTCGAACTGGGGACCTCTACCATGTCAATATTGCGTCTGTAGTCCGCTAACTTCTTGATAATAAATTAAAATAAACCGTTTTTAGCCCTATTTTAGTGACGTTCACGTGCATAACGAAATCAACGAGTTAGATATAGAGAAACACTGTATATTTCCAATTATCAAAGTCTTATTTTTCCTGCCAATATGCTTATCACTTTATGCAAGCTGACAAGTTCCGTCTATTTTCGGCTATAAGTTCTGTGAACGCGTTAAGCTCAAATTATTACTTTCAGAGAGTTCTTGATGAAAAATCAGACTTTGGCAGTTGTGTAATGATTATCCATAAGAGAAAAGTTCAGCCGCCAGAACAGGCCCGCGGTCGTATTGCTAGAGCTTATTTATATATGGATCAGGCTTATAATGAGCAAGCAGCAGCGCAAGCTTATCAGTTCGTGGGATAAGCAGTACCTTATTACAGAAAAAGCGTGCGCTAGAGCTATGCAGATATTCAAGCGACAAGGCAATACTAACCACTAGCAGCAGCCCGCTGTAATGCGGAATACATGTCACTCCTTCACAATATTCTTGTAGCACTTGGAGGAGCATTTTTCCTATTATTGATCATCGTATTTGTTGTCGAGATATTTAAAACCCGCAATCAAACATGGACTATGATAAGTCCCCGATATTTATCAGGCTATCTCTCTGTTCATTTAGAAAAACCAAATATCGGCAAAGAACCAGCTTAATTCCTATTCTACTAAATCTCATCTCCTATATCATATTACCTCAAAGGTTTATTCGTTTACCTTTTAGGGAAACACTATGAGAAACACATCAGTTATCCGGTATTTGTTCCCACTGCTATTTTTTCCGCTTCTCACTGAAACCCTCTACAGTGCAGAGCTAAATTTTGTGACTCCCAATTCAGCCCCGTTCCAATACAAAACAGAACAAGGAATGCGCGGCCCTTTCATCAGCATCATCCAGAAAGTTTGTGATGAAATGAAAATTTCATGCAGTATTGAATATATCGAGAGTTGGAATAGAGCAAAACATATGGTGAGAATGGGCAGCATGTTTAAACAGAACAAAGTCAATGGTGTCTCGACACTGGCATGGAGTGAAGAGCGCACTGGCTGGCTCTATTATTCGCCTCCGATTATTCAATCTGGCTATGGCTTTTTTATTAGAACTAATGATGTGCGCCAGCCAAGCTCAATCTCAGGTTTGAAAGGGTATACAATCTCTGTTCATGGCCCGTCAAAGAGCTCTCGTAATCTTGATCTAATCAAAAAAGAAATCGTAGATTTCGATATCGACATGAGTTTTAATCATGAAGCTGGGTTAAAAAAGCTATCTCGAGGTAGAGTAGATGCTGTTTATCTAAATAAAGATATTGGTAAATTCCTAATTAAATCCTTAGGACTTGGCAACGTTAGCTACGCTTTTGATCATCAAAAAGTTAATTATTTCATTGCCTTCTCGAAGGCTTCTACAGACAAAAAAATTGTTGATCGATTTAATGCGGTATACATAAACCTTCATAAACGAGGCATTATTGAAGCATTAATTGATAAAGACTTTAAGTTGACAGAATTAAATTAAGCCATTGATACGTCTCAAAACTACAGTTTGTAATATATAAGGAGATGGGGATGAGTGTTATCCAAATCGAAATTGAAACAGCTATTCGCAATGTAAGTTGGTACACGCAGCAAGTTGGGCAAAAATCTTTACAGCGTATCACTATCGATTTTGACGCAAAAACAGTAAAGGATCAGGTGTTTACCGGAACGACTAAAATCCTGTTTCTGGAACTTCAAAGTATAAGAGATAAATTCAAGGTGGATCGAATTCGTTTCGTAGGAGACAAGGCGTTTTTCAATGCTACGGGCCAAACAGCATCAGGAGTGGGCGTTATGCCGGATATCGATTACACATTTGATATAGAGGTATCGAAAGGCATAATCAAATATTCAGGTGCACATGATGGCTATCCTAGTTACAATATTTCGGTTGATGGGGTAAGTGTCTACGATTGCATACAGGGATGGATTGGTCAACTATTTGGTAGTTCGGACGTGACTGTACTTTTGAAAAAAATTCCACTTTAAAGTCAAAGGCTAATAAGGCGAAGCACAAGCTTGCTCGCAAACTCTTACCTGTTCACCTTACCCCCAAATCTCATTTGTCGCGGAGTATCCCACTATAGACAACTGATAAGTACCAGCGTCGTCCGAAAACGGGCTGCCGTCGGAGTAGGTATAGCCAAAAACATTGATGGCATAAACCCCAGTTTCCTCGATTACGAACCCTAATGACGGATCATTACCAATGCCGGCACCATCATCACTACGGGAAAAACTAAAATCATCATTATGAATTGCGACTTTAGGGTGACTAAATGTCCCATAACCACTATCCAGGCCATAGACATCAATTTCATAATACACGCCTGCAGTAAGTGCCACGCCCGGGTAACGATCTATATCATAAATCGTCGGGAGACTATCATTAACAGTAAGGATATTTATTGGCGACGAATAGCTGTTCACCTCCAGCAAGAAGCTGCCAGTTGCAGAAAGAGCGTCTTGCGCAGAAATATAATACTGACCTGAAGTTGTTGGACTATAGTTTAAGCTAGCATTGGCGCCAACCCCCCCGTCATAATCAGAACGAACATAGTTTCCTAAGCTGTCGTATAAATGCAGTTCAGGGTTACTTAGTGTTCCAGCAGAAGTAGCGGCACCTTCCAGAGAAAAATTGTATACTGTATCCGCAGATAAGGTGACCGCATACCAATCCTGATCATTAGCATGGTCGATATTTCCTGTAATAGATGATCCTACGCTCACTGTAGATGCCGTGCCTACAGTGTGACCTACAGTATCAGGATCAATCACAGTTGATTGCACATCCAGCAAGAAGCTACCAGTTGTAGAATTAAGACCATTCGCAGCAATATAATAAACGTCTGAAACTGTCGGAGTATAGATTAAGTTAGTACTGCTGCTATTTTCCCCAAAATTTTCAGATCCAATCATGCCGCCACTACTGTTGTTTAGCAACAGAGAGGGACTACTCAGTGCGCTACCAGAAGTATCATCCCCTGCAATAGTAAAAGTATATATATTTCCCACAGATAAACTGATTGCATACCAATCTTGGTCATTAGCATAATTGATATTTCCTGTAATAGATGATCCTACGTTCACTGACGATGCCGTGCCTATCGTAGAACCTACAGTATCAACAACAGCAGCTCCAACTTGGAAATCGCCTGCGACGAGATCAGCAACGTTGATGTCAGCCAGTGTCAGTCTATTGCTGCCATCTTGAATGACCACCGATGTACCAGATTGACTGGTGTGATTTAGCATATCTGCAAAATTTAAGAAAACAGATTCCTCGAATACGATCTTATCTGTGTTCGCAGTGAAATCTTGCACTGTATCTTGGCCCCAACTACTACCGAATTCGAACGTATCAGCACCAGAGAGCCCCTCAAAACTATCGTTACCAAGTCCACTTTTGAAAGTATCGCTGCCAGTTGATCCTACGAGTGTCATGTTGCCCGTAGCAGCCGACCCGTCAATGGTACCCCCATTGCCCATGCCAAGGATAGTTGTATTTCCTGACCCGTTAATGGTCAAATCAAATTCATTAACATCCCCTGCGAATTTAACGGATACCAATCCGGTACCTGTTACATTCAACGTTATTTCACTAGCTACGTCTTCAAAATTAACGGATACCGGTCCGGTACCTGTTACATTCAAAGTTATTTCATTAGCTACGTCATGGTAATCTGATTTGAAATTAACGGATACCAATCCGGTACCTGTTGCATCCACAGTTTTTTCTTTTCCATCCAATTCAAACTCAGCGGATACCGGTACGGTACCTTCTGTTTTGAAAACAAATCCATCAGCTACGTCCCTGATGTGTCCTAAGTCAAGCAGGTCCGTGACCGTGCCTTCAACTAGTATATGTTCCAATTCTTCGCCACTAATCCCAGGCCTTTTAGCGTCACCAGCCGTCCCCAAAGTGAGACCTCCACCACCCAGGATGGTGAGTACCTCAGTGTTATCAAGAGCTAAAGCGGGCGAATAATGACGTGTGGGATTCTGTAAAGCATCAAGTTCTCTTGCATTTGCAAATGCATTTGCAGCAGAGCCGGAAGTTAACGAAAATGTTAGCGATCTGGCTCCTTCAAGAGTAATAAATCTCGAATCCGGATCAGTTGAGCTCAAATCCAATAGTGGCATTGTACCTTCACTTATCAGCGTAATGTCGGACGTACTTGGCTGGAAAATGATTTTTTCCATATCGGTTGAGTTGGACAAATCAAGCGTTGTGCCGCCCGTGGCATTAGAGGCAATATTGAGGATCTCAATATTCTGTAAAGTAAAACCACTGTGGGTCACTGGTACGCTGCCAGAAGAGGTGTAGTTGAAAACATCTATGCCAGCGCCACCGTCAACCACATCACCTTCGCCAAGGGTCGCTTGTGAAGCAACGAACGTGTTGGCCTCTGTATCCCCCGTTGTCGTGTCTGCTCCTTGCGAAAGTTCAACGACCTCACGCAGTGCGCTGCCATCAAAACCTATACTCGTAAAATAAGCTTCAATAAAATCTGCAGTATAAATTTCAACAATCTCAGCCAGCATTCTTGATGTCACGTTAATTTGCAGCGCTCCGTTAAAGATAGCTGCAAAATCGCCTTCGGCCACTTTTTCGTTGATATATTGACGGGCAAAATCAATTGTAAATCCGTAATGAGCAAGATGTTCTTCGGTGGACATATAACGCTCCTGTTAGGGTAGTTAAATAGCTTTAGGTTTTAAACCATAGGTAAGAATCTGCTGGTTTAGGGTTTAAAGAATATTTCTCTATCTAGAGGATGTCGACACGCATAGATAATGCAAGAGGAGTATCTTTATGAATAGTAACGATTTTGAAAATACAATATGTGTTTTTGAAATTCAAGTGTGTATTTTTAGATACACAATATGTATATAGAGAGGGCTGTGGAGGAGAATAGCTAGAAAAGCCTTACACTTATGAAAGCTGCTGATCATTATTGTGCGATAAAACAGTCACATTTAATTTGTGATAAATTAAACCGTTTCTTTTTGGGATCATTTATATCTATATTCGCAATCAGGTAGGCAAGTCTCAAACCTTGGAGCTCGCTGCATTTCGTATCTTCATTATTTAGGTAAAGTGACAATAACAAATACTAGCACGTGAAATAATGTAAAAGATCAATCATGAATGTCAGAACCCAAGGAAATATATTGTTTACTCTTACAACGGCTTAATATTTTCCAGAAGGCATACGACGAATAGCACTCATTTGAGTTCATCCTGTGTTACCAACGAACCTTTGCAAAACAGCTTAAAATAGACCGTTATTAGATGTAGAAATGCTATCTAGTTTAGTCTTTGTTTTGTGCTTAGGTTGTGGTGTGCTGAGAACAGGACAGCGATCAAGAGTTATACGTGTGAAGGTAAGTATTTGATATCCAACTACTTAAGGGGTAAGTAATTGGTAGGACTACCCAGATTCGAACTGGGGACCTCTACCATGTCAAGGTAGCGCTCTAACCAACTGAGCTATAGTCCTATATAATTTCTTCTCCCTTGCGAGTGAAGATGTTGCGTATATTACAGGCTTATTTTTCTTATGCAACAATAGAAAGCAATTTTA
>Ga0105358_10001365_pt1 | contig 13018 bp, 12 predicted proteins | sample GOMGulsemesocosm_5_FD_83509 | JGI IMG/M metagenome (GOLD analysis project Ga0105358, IMG submission 83509) | Methane-oxidizing microbial communities from mesocosms in the Gulf of Mexico - GOM15C Gulf of Mexico | ecosystem: Environmental > Aquatic > Marine > Cold seeps | place: Gulf of Mexico...
AAGACATCACGGCATGAGTTAAGCGTTTTTAAATGGCGTTAGCACCTGCTCATCATTTGACTGATTTTTTACTCGGTGGTGCAGTGGGTCCAAACCTTTGGCTTTGCGGGCTTCCATTTCTTTCTTGTGCTGAGCCTTCAGCATGCGTCGGCACATCACTACAGCCTTGTCGCCCCTCACCAGCATTTCTTGGTCCCAGCGTACAACGCGACCCTGTGACATCTGCATGGGGGCGTCGCCACCTATCAAGCACGCTAAATTAGGCAAGAGCTTGGTCTGCATGGCCGCTTGAAGCTTATTCTTGATGCCCTTCGCTTTACGTTTTGATGCTTTCGTCTTGTCGACACTGCCAATAAACCAAGCCGTGAAATTTCCAGCATCATTAGGCACAAACCAAAACACCAAGCCGTTCAAGATGCCGTCCATAAACTCTCGGCCATGAAACACCATTCCCGGCATATACCATTCAATTTCTTCAATGGTTTTACTGCCATTTTGATCACCCGGTATTTCAAGCCGCCCCCTAACGCCAACGCCGCCCAAGTCTTCAGAAGTCACGCCGCCACCCATTTTTTGATCACCAAAAAGTACACAGGTGCGGTGCAGGCAGCCGACGTGGGTCATATCGGTGGCGTTATCAATCATGTTCAGATAGCTGTAGGGGATTTGACCGGTGAAGACAAAGCTGTGACCGTCTGCGAGGGCATCCGGTGCTCTCGGTATATTTGTCATGATATCCTCTGGCTCTTCTTCGCCCATCCACAAAAATACCACGCCATTGCGCTCGTAAGCTGGATAGGAGCGAACCTTGTACCTAGCGTTGCCGCACGCAGGACTATCTGCCCCATCACCTAGAAATGCCACGCAATCGCCTTTGGTGTTGAAGGTGGCGCCATGGTAGCGACAGGTGATTGTCCCTATATCCCAGACGTTAGATTGACCTAGACTAAGCAGGGGGCCACGGTGAGGGCAGCGATTCTCAAGCGCGCCAATTTTGCCATCCTTACCACGAAAGAGAACGATGTTATCGCCCAACAACCTAACGGTCTTAACTTGGTTGTGAGGCAGATCTTCGCTGACGATCGCGGGGTACCAGTACTCTCGAAGACCAAAAAATGGCACGTCTTCCTGCTTATCTTCGATATAATCCCATGGCATCTCTTCTAGCGAAGCAGGTTTATCGGATGCGCCAAAGGGTTTGTAATACCAATTCGCCATAAATCTCGCATCAGAACTCAGCGGCATCAATTGCGGGCTATTGGCCAACGCTTCCAGATTGCCGAGCCCGGGGATACGGCTTAGCAGCTTCAAGGTTTTGTTAGAATAATGCTTCCGCAAGATGCGAGTCATGCGCGCGCCGTAGCTCTCCTGAGGCGCGGCTCGTGCAAAACGCTCCTCTTTATCTCCGTCGGATAAGATATGTTCTATGCTCATTGTGCTTGGTCTCTCAGTCTTGTTGTTAGGCTCAGTCTAAATTCATTTACGGACTGATAATTACTTAAGCGTCCGAAAATACTTCTTTAAGTCCAAATCACAACATCAAGATTCGCTTTCAGTATCCGGCTTAACCAGCGCCAATGCCTGTAGCGCTCGGGGGAACCCAATATATGGTGAGATCTGAATAAGCACCTCACGAATGTCCTGCGCATTGAAGTTGTGTTCGATGGCGGACAAAGCAAACTTTTTGAAGAAATTCTCAACACACCCCATAGCGGCAAAGCAGGCCATGGCGACGATAAACCTCTTGCGCACCGAAAGGCCGGGCCGCCGCCATACCAAGCCATAGCCAAATGAGGTAGTGAGAGAGTAGAGTTCCAAAGTCTGCTGATTGGAGGGGTCCGCGTGATTTGTCTGACTGCGTTCGCCGTGTAGCGCCTGCCGATACTCCAATGCAGATTCCATCAAACTTTCACTATCCTGCTCAGGAAGCAACTCGGGATCTGGCTGCAGATTGCGTTCTTGGAATATTTGCCCAAGGATTTCGCTCATGGTCTCCACGAGAGGCATTCCACCGTAGAGACCCGCTTGCAACACAACTTCAGAGAGCGCGCGAGGCGCCACGCCCTGGTCCAAGGCTACATTTACTTTTTCTGAAAAGCTGAACAAGCGCTGCTCCATAACCAGGCAAGATAGGATAGCGATCAACTTTTCCTCAGCCATCAAATGTTTACGATTCCAAATTTCTCCTTCTTGAAATTTTTCGCGAAGCGCCTCGTATCCAGGAATCGCCTCTGCAGAAGCAGCTGTTTCACCCGTGCGGGAAATACTACCCGATTTCATCTCTATACTCATAAAGTCCCTTATTTTTTTCTTTTGAGTTCTTTGGCATTCTTGCAACTAATAGTGGAGTGTTCCTCGAGGCGGAATCTGGTTTTTTTCGATTTTAGGAATCCAGGTCAATAATTCTTGCACCGACATACGTCCGAAAGGCATGTTCTGTAATGACAGATACAAAAGCACACCACTTTTAAGAATGATGTACATGCCAGGTTCAAAAAATTCATTCGGCTCAACGGGTTTTCTGGCCACAGATCGATACAAACCCAATTCTTTACCCTGCTCTTTCGTTAGATCATAGGCAAACTGAATTTTCTCTCCTGTCCACAACTGACGCGCCTGAATCGCTTTTTCTTGCGTATCAGATGAAGCCGCAATAACTTCCACCCCCAGAGTTTTAAGTTCCCCCAAACACTCGGAAAACTCTTTCAGGTAGGCAGCACAAACACTGCAATGCAGACCGCGATACACGAGAAACAGCGTAAAGGACTGGCGGCAATCGGCAGGAAGCTGCCGTTCATCACCGTCAACAAGATTTAGATTGATCTGCGGAAATTTTTCACCAGGATGCGTCATTATTCACCTCCATGAAAATAAGCTGATAGATAATTAGTAGGGTTGCTTATAGAAAAATGACCCCAATATAATAACGTTATCAATGTCATCGATAACCTTATCAATTGGGGCCCAAAGCAGTGAGAGTATTAGCATTTCTCAATGATCATGGCGATGCCCTGACCAACACCAACACACATGCCACATAAGGCGTAACGACCGCCGCTGCGCTGCAGTGTGTAGGTGGCCGTAGTTACCAATCGCGCACCACTCATTCCCAGTGGGTGCCCCAACGCAATCGCACCACCATTTGGGTTAACATGTTCGGCGTCATCAGGCAGTCCCAAGTCCCTCAAAACGGCTAAGGTTTGCGAAGCAAATGCTTCGTTAAATTCAATGATGTCCATCTGATCTAGAGTTAAACCCGCTAAGGCCAGAACTTTTTTCGCCGCAGGAGCAGGCCCAAAGCCCATCAGGCGCGGCGCTAAACCAACGGTCGCTGTTGCAATCACTCTGGCTTTAGGGGTGAGATGGTAGGAATCCACAGCCGCAGCTGACGCCATTAGTAAGGCACACGAGCCATCATTGATGCCGGAAGCATTACCCGCCGTAACCGTACCATTTTCTCGAAATGGTGCCCGTAAGTCCCCCAACCTTTCTAGCGTTGCCTCTGGTCTTGGGTGCTCGTCTTGTGTAAATAGAAGCGCCTCTTTCTTAGGCCTAGGCACCAGCACCGGAATAATTTCTTCAGCAAAGACTCCCTCTGCTTGCGCCCGCGCTGTGCGCTGTTGGCTTTGGTAAGCATAGGCATCCTGATCTCGTCGCGATATAGCAAAGACTTCCGCAACGTTCTCTGCAGTTTCCGGCATGGTGTCAACACCGTATCGCTCCCTCATCAAAGCATTAACGAATCGCCAACCCATAGTCGTATCTTCAAGCCTTGCCTGTCGAGAAAAAGCAGACTCAGACTTGCCCATGACAAAGGGGGCTCGAGACATAGCCTCAACGCCACCCGCAATGCCAAGCTCGAGCTCTCCAGATTTAATACCCCGCGCAACCATCGCAACAGCATCCATTCCAGAACCACACAAACGGTTAACCGTCGTCGCCGAAGCGGTGTCTGGCAAGCCAGACAACAGTGTCGCCATCCTCGCTACATTTCGGTTATCTTCACCGGCCTGATTGGCACAACCCATGACAATGTCATCCAGTTTATTCCAATCCACAAATTTATTACGTGCCCGCAAGGCGATCATCGGTAAGGCAGCCAAATCATCAGCCCTGATGGTCGACAAGCTGCCGCCATAACGACCTATAGGTGTCCGCACCGCATCGCAAATATAGGCGCAGCCAGATTCTAGATTCATCGAAGATTTCACCTTATTGATCATCGTTTGAAATTGACACTTGATAGCTTGCACTGGTCTTCAGTGCTATATCTTGCAAGGTCACACCAGGCATCAAATCTGTTAGCCTCATACCTTGTTCCGAAAACTGGAATACACCAAGATCCGTAATTAAAGTATTCACGACGCTCTTTGCGGTTAAAGGTAGATCACAGGATTCGACAACTTTACTGCTGCCGTCTTTATTGCAATGTGTCATCAACACAATCAATTTTTTTGCACCAGAAGCTAGGTCCATTGCACCGCCTACACCCAATAACGGCTTTCCCGGTACAGCCCAGTTAGCGAGGTCTCCCTTCACGTCTACCTGCAACCCTCCCATAATTGCAACATCGACATGACCGCCACGAATCATCGCGAAAGAGGAAGCACTATCGAAATAGCTACAACCTTGCAGTTCGGTCACCGGGACTTTTCCTGCATTCACTGGATATTCCAAAGCGCCCCCTTGTTTCGGCGCAGGCCCCACACCCAACATGCCATTTTCCGTATGCAAGGTTAGATCATCATCCCCATCAATGTAATCAGCCACTAGGGTGGGAATCCCAATCCCCAGATTAACAATATCTCCCGCGTGTAATTCTTGTAGAGCCCTTTTCGCCATCGCTATGCGACGCTCATCGACCTTTTTATCGCTAGCGGCGACAGAAGCCGATGAACCCAAATCTGTCAGAGTTACCGCTGCTTGAACGACATAATCCACAAAACAACCCGGTGTATGAATATGGCTGGGTTCGATTTCACCAACAGGTACAATTTCTTCAACCTCAGCAATGACCAGACCGGCCGCAGTGGCCGCGGCCTGGTTAAAGTTATTTTCGGTCATTCGGTATTGTAGGTTCCCAGCTGTATCGGCTCGCCATGCTCTAATCAGAGCAACGTCGCCATGAAGGGCCTCAATAAAGACCATTTCCTGACCATTGATAACCCGAGTCTCTCTCCCTTCAGCAAGAGGCGTGCCTACAGAAGTAGGCGTATAGAAACCGCCCAAACCAGCCCCGGCAGCGCGTATAGCTTCCGCCAATGTTCCTTGCGGCAAGAGCACGGCCTCCATATCTCCGGCTTGCGCTGCGGCGACAGCCTCTCGGTTACTGGTAAAGTAGGAACCTATGGCCTTTTTAATTTGAGAGTTTCGCAGTAAACGTCCACCTCCCAACCCAGCCTCCCCTACGTTGTTACCAATAAATGTCAGCTCATTGACTCGAGTCTCGGCCAAGGCATGCAATAAGTGCACAGGACAACCGGTCATACCAAACCCGCCGACAATTAACACATCGCCAGAATTGACTTTTGCCGCAGCTTCAACCAACGAAATTTGTGAGATCTTTTTCATAAACCTAAATACCCCGTCCTTTTTTTACAACATCAACGCTCGAAACAATTCGATAATTTTTGCTATGGGCATTCGCCATGATATGCCTGCGTAAGCAGCTGAATAATTCCATCTTTAGTCACAGGCGCCGGATTCGGATAGGGTTTTTGGGTGGCAATCTCCGCACATTTCTCAATATCGGAAAGTTCAAAACCAATATCTTTCAAACCAGTCTTAGCGCCAAGTGCGCGATTAAGTTCGAACAAACCCTGAGCTGCATCCTCGGTTCCCATCGCTCGACAAATTCTCAGCATCGCCTCTGGAGCAGCTTCAGTATTGTAGCGAGTCGCATAAGGCAAAATAATCGTATGCACTTCTGCATGTGGGAGATCAAAACTACCGCCAAGGGTGTGGCACAATTTATGATGCAGAGACACGCCTGCAACCGCCAAGGCAGAACCAGCCATATTTGCACCGTACAATGCTTCAGTTCGGGCCTCACAATCATTGGCTTGGTTAACGACCTGGACCAGGCTATTACTTAAAGCCCTTATTCCTTCCTCTGCAATAAGGCTGGTAACCGGGTTGGCATCTGGCGAATAAAGAGCTTCCACACAGTGCGCAATGGCATTCATACCACTTGGGCCAGACACGAAAGATGGCAGAGTCAAAGTCAGAACGGGGTCGTAGATAACGGTGGAAGGTAGAACACGATTATCGCGGCCAGTAGTCTTTATGCCGTTCTCGGTCATCCCCCAGATCGGCGTCATTTCAGAACCGGCATAGGTGGTGGGAATCGCAATAATTTTCAAATCAGCCCGAAGCGCCAAGCCTTTACACAGACCAATAGTAGAGCCCCCTCCAATCCCCACTACGCAATCGACTTCCGCTGCAGTTGCTATATCTAAAGCCCTGTCAACTATGTCGATAGGCACATGCATCCTGGCCTCATTGAAATTTACAGCCCAACGTGAGCCAATCAATTCACGAACCACTTCGCCCTGATTACTTTGATCTGGAGTTGTTACCACCATAACCCGACGGCAACCCAAGCGATCGATTTCTTCAGCCAAGGATTGAATTTTCCCCATACCGAAAACAACACGGCCTGGTAAAGCATTGTATATAAACTCGTTCATGGTTTTCCTATTTATAGCCTTAGATTTACAGCAATCGCACTATCGATTGATAGTTTTTTCACAGACCGCTAACGCTTGCTCAGCATTGTTTTTCAGAACTTCATTTTGACTTTCGAGGTCACCTAGAAATGTATGGCCAGAACCCGCAAAAACGTGTGTATCCAAAGCATCTGTTGTTTCTGATATAGATGCAGTTGAAGCTACATTTTGCGGTCCAGACGAGGTGTCGGAATCGCCCATAAGCAGGGTCACAGGCTGCTCTAGGCTTGCCATATAGCTCAAAGGAACGGCCAATTCATCCTGATTAGGAAGACCTGCCGGGAATGGATAAAAACCCACCAAGTTGACATCAACCTTACGCCTCGCCAGCTCAAGTACATAGTTTGCACCCAGGCAAAAGCCAACAACGGCACTGATATTTTGAGACGCAATAAGCCGCGTTACTTCATCGCAAATAAAACCATCCCGAAGCAGATGACGACGCTCAAATGCGGCTTCGCGAGTAAGCTCTTTCAACTCGCCAAGATCGCTAAATAAATCCATCAAGTTAACTTCCCAGCCCAATCCTGCTAGGTGGCTGGCAAAGCTCTGGTAGAATTCGTTGCAGCCATAAATATCCGTTAGAATAGCAACACGCTTATTATTGGACTTCATCTCCGGTTTGTATTTCCAGAATTTCAGATTGCCAGATTTTCTCTTCTCAAAGTTTCCCGGCGCAGGAAGCGCGCCTAACTTCGCGGCATGACACATGTCATTTCTCCAGTTTTGTTTAGATAACTTAGTGTTTTAAACACGTATATGTGGCTTTCGGAATATAGTTACTGAACAAACACCAGCACAAATTACAGATCTACTAGACTGCCAAGCATTAATTTTTAAGACGCTTTTTAGGAAAGTAAAAAACAATTGTTGGGCGGTCTTTTAAAGGTTTCAGCACACAATGAAAAACACAATGCACTGTATCGACCACGAGGCCGAACATCCAATACCAAAACAGGAGTGAGCCAATACGTTGCGGGTATGACCCTCAGGCTCGCACATCAGATAGGAGTTAACTTCTCCTCTCTAGGAGAGGTCTCAGATACTCAATGACATATATAAATCTAATCAACTTGGGAAGTTGAAGAATGGATAAAGGTTTCAAGGCACTCTAAAAAAACCTCCAGCACGGGAGCTTTTTGCGCCGGGCAATGAATACAGCTTAATTCTGCCGACCAGTTATTCGGTATCAAGGGACGATAAACAACGCCTGGGATTCCGATCTTGGAGAGAGATTCTGGTGATAACGCAATGCCAAGCCCACTTGCCACTAATGCCAAACATGATTGCCCGTCCTCCGCTTCATGCGCTACATTAGGTATAAATCCAGCCTTTCTACATGCCGCTATCACCTGATCAGCAAAGCTTGGACGCGGACTGTGCGGATACAATAGTATGGGTTCTGCGCTCAACTCCAACAAAGTCACTTCACTTTTACTGGCCAAGGGGTGATTTTCAGGCATAGCCACATTAATCGCTTCAGACGCAACAGCCCTTGTCACGATATCAGGTTCTTCGCTCATATAACGAATAAAACCGACATGAATACGCCGATCTCTCAAGGCCTGAATCTGTTCATTTTTCTTTAAATTAATCAGTGTTATACCAACCTTTGGATAACTTTGTTTAAACGCTTTCAAAATACTAGGTATAGTGTCAAAAATTCCAGATCCATAGTACCCAACGTTTAAACACCCGATTTCACCTAGTTTCGCCTGATTGGTAACGTCATAGGCTCTCTCCACCATTTGCAGTATCTTCCTTGCTTCTGCCAGAAAAACTTCCCCTTCACTGGTAAGCTCAACGCCCTGATAGCTACGCGAAAAAAGCTGAACCCCTAGCGATTCCTCCAGCTGTTGAATACTTCGTGATAAAGGTGGCTGACTCATGTGCAAGCGTATAGCGGCACGACCTACATTCAACTCTTCCGCCACGGCAATAAAATGCATAAGCTTTCGAAATTCAAACACTTTTCTTCCTCTTCGATGTAACTTTTTATCGATTGCTACTTGGCAACCCTTAACTTCTCCGGCGACTCCCCGAAAAAGCTCTTGAACGCACGATGAAAATTGTTGGGCTGAGCGTACCCCAATTGATAGGCAATTTCCTGTGCGGTAAGCTGGGTATTGATCAAATAATCCTTTGCCAATTCCATCCTCACTTCCAGACACACCCTGCGAAAACTGGTCCCGGCATCAGCTAAATAGCGCCTTAAGGTGCGCGGGGACAGCGACAACAAGGGCGCCGTTAACTCCAACTGGTAGCGGCAATCGCCAGGTTTCTCCACCAATAGGCGTTTAACCCGACTGATAACATCTCCGCTGTGCTCGAGCTCTTGCAGCATGCGTCGCACCTGAGTTTCATAGAGCAACTTGGTCTGAGCATTAACGGAATTAACGGCTATATAGAGCCATTGCTTGGGAATTGCTAAACAAGCAGTGGTTTGATCAAACTCCACTCGGCAGCCCAGCTGCTGTTGATACTGCCAGTGATAGCTGGGGGCTCCGTAGTTCAGTGTTGCATAGCTGGCACAAGCAGCCACCCCCTCAGGTAATAACACCTGAATATAGCGCCATAGGGTAATCAGCCACTCCTCCAACAATAGCTGAAAATAATTCGAGCCCGCGGGCAATACTTCGCAATGAATCAGCGCGTGTTCGGCGGTGGTCGTCAACGATAACCGCAAGAAGTGAAAGGTCTGTTCTACCAAATGACACGCTAAGTGCAGACTCTGCTCTAGAGTGGGACTGGCCAACATGGCATAACCCATCAATCCGGCATCGGCCAGGCGCGTGCGACTGGCAACTCGCAAGGCTATATCAGGCACCTCGTTATCATGAAGTTGGCGCAATAAGCGAAAATAATCCTCGCGTGACAATTGCGACTCCGGCTCCCACCAAGGCACGGTTAAACCGCACCAATGACCCAGGGCTTCACGGTCCACGTAGTGACACTCCTCCCGCAACACCTGATCGAGCAGCGACAGTTGAGCTTTGGTTATTTGGTCATTTTCCTGCGCCGCAATTAGCGACATAGAGAAGTTTTCATGTGATTTCTTATCCAACCTAGAGTCGTAGGGCCGAAAATGATAGACCATTTCAATCAAAATGGGCGACCCTTATGGACCAAAATGATACACATCGATGGACGAAAATGATAGCCATATGGACGAAAATACTACCCGATGCTGAGTGGATCGCCGCTATGATAGACCAACTTTTAATCCGCTTGATAACCCTCACTAAGTAGAGAGACCTGTCCATGTCCAAAACCTGCATTATTATCGGCGCTAGCCACGCAGCGGCCCAACTCTCAATCAGCCTGCGTCAGGAAGGTTGGGCCGGTCGTATTCTGATTATCGGCGACGAGCCTTATGCCCCCTACCACCGCCCACCTCTGTCCAAGTCCTTTCTTTCAGGGGAGAAAGAACTCAATGGTATCTTGATTCGCCCCCAAGCGGTTTATGAAAAAAACGAAATCGAATTTAAGCTGGGGATACGCGTTGAAGTGATCAACCGGGCCCATAAGACCATCACCCTCACCAACGGTGAAGTTCTCTGTTACGACAAACTGGCGCTTTGTACCGGCTCCCGTGTGCGCACGGTGTCGCTGCCCGGCACCGATCTAGCCGGCGTCCACTACCTGCGGAATATTAGCGATGTGGAGAAAATCAAACACGATATCAGCGAAGGAAAAAATGCCGTGATTATCGGAGGCGGCTATATCGGATTGGAAACTGCTTCGGTACTGATAAAGCAGGGAATGAATGTCACGGTGCTAGAGATGGCGCCGCGCATCCTGGCCCGCGTGACAGCACCAGAGCTGTCCGAATTTTATACACGCGTGCATACTGATGAAGGTGTGACAATCAAAACTGGGGTGGCCGTGTCCGGTTTCAAAGGTGATGGTCACGTCACTCGGGTTGCTTGTGCCGACGGCAGCGGTTTTGATGCCGACCTGGTGGTGATTGGAGTGGGAATTGTGCCCAATGTGGAGCTAGCCCAGGCCTCCGGGCTCGAGGTAGAAAACGGGGTAGTGGTCGATGAGTTCTGTCGGACTGCTGATCCAGACATTGTCGCCGCAGGAGACTGCAGTAATCACCCCAACGCACTCTATAAGCAGAGGCTGCGTTTAGAGTCTGTGCCGAATGCTTCCGAGCAAGGTAAAACGGCTGCTGCTTCCATTTGTGGAAATGACAAAGCCTACAATACACTGCCTTGGTTCTGGTCCGACCAATACGATTTAAAACTGCAGATTGCTGGCTTGAGTCAGGGTTATGACCAAATGGTGATCCGCGGCGATAGCAACAGCCGTAGTTTTGTGGCGTTTTACCTGAAGGAAGGTCGATTAATTTCGGCGGACTGCGTTAATCGCCCCAGGGAATTTATGCTTAGCAAGAGGCTCATAGCCGAGAAGATTGCGGTAGATCCTCTTCGCTTGGCGGATGAAGGAATTTCGCCGAAAGAATTTCTGGAGTAGGCATTTTGCAATTGACGTAAGGAACCTTAGCGCTCAATTGTCCTTGGGTTTAGTGATCTATCCCGCTGATGGTTGTCAGGGAGTGACTGGAAACATCAGGTAGAGTGGCCACCATTAGTTTTTTCCGCTTAATCATCCTTGGAATCCATCAACTTTCCGTAGCAACGCCAATACGATTCCAAGCATTGATAGTTGCGATCAACACTATTAGCTGGGCAATTTCTTCTTCGGTCAAGAACTGAGCGACTGTTTGATAGCATTCATCCGGCAGTCCCTGACCCGCAATCAGCGTCACGGCTTCCGTGACCGATAAAACAGCCTGTTCTTTTTCATCAAATAGCTCGGAGCTTGTCCAGTTTTCAAGCGCAACGAGTCGTTCGATCGTTACACCGTGTTTTACAGCAGACGCTCTATGCGTGTCTTTGCAGAAAGTACAGCCATTCATTTGCGACGCACGCAGGCGAACCAACTCCTGTAAATACACCGGCAATGTAGACGTGGCTAAATAAGCTTCAAGGCCAACTAAGGCTTTATAGGCTTCTGGCTGGGATTTTTGGATGTTTACACGAGTCATTGATTCACCTTCTTACAGAGTAATAATTAAGTTGCCGAGCTTTGTGCCCCACTGAAGTGCTCACTATAGTGAGTTTTTATTTGCTTGAAATGACAGCAAAGTCAAAATATTATTGTCGAATTAGCAATAATAACTAGAGAGCGAATTGTGGTGGCTTTAGCATGAAAGTAACCTTGGAAGAACTGGTGGTATTCAGCACCGTCGTCAAGCGCGGCAGTTTCAGTCGGGCAGCAGACGACCTTGAGCTTGCGGCTTCAGTGGTGAGCCGAAGTCTAAAAAAACTTGAAACCAAGCTCAATAGTAGTCTCCTGAACCGTACAACTCGTAGTCTCAGCTTGACGCAAGAGGGGGAATGGCTCTTTACTCAGGCAGCAGAAATTCTTGATAAGGCCGCGGCGGTAGAAGCTTATTTCCTGGAAGATCATCCACCGCAAGGCATCGTCACGGTTGACGCTGCAACGCCCTTTACATTGCATGCGATCGTGCCATTAATCGCAGGGTTTAATGCACTTTACCCAGATGTAACGATTGTGCTCGAGTCGAGTGAGTCAATTAGTAAGCTCATTGAAAGAAGAGTGGATGTTGCAATTCGTATAGGTGAATTAGAAAGCTCTAGCCTGAAAGCACGAAAAATTGGCGATACCTATCGCGGCATATATGCTTCACCCGCATACATCGAACGTTATGGTCGCCCTAAAAATGGGGCCGCTTTAGAGAGTTACAGCTGCTTGGGTTTTACGAAATCGGACAGGCTGAACACTTGGCCAGTGCTCAACACTGATAAATCTCCGATTACTATTAGCCCTAAAATATTAGCAAGTAGTGGCGAAGCACTGCGGCAGCTGGCCCTGCAAGGTAATGGCATTGCATGTCTTTCAGCGTTCGTCGCTCGTCAAGATGTCGCAGAGGGACGGTTAATTTCTCTACTTGAAAAAAAAATACTGCGAACGCCAATACCCGTTCACTTAGTGTATTACTCCGACAAGGCGGCCAGTGGTCGCGTGCGCTGTTTTATCGATTACATTATTGAATTCATTAATTTTGAAGCTTAGCTTCAATCAACGGCCCTGCTCCATCCATCCATCGAACGCATCGACCCTGAGGCTTCGATAATGTTCACGGATACCCAGTGCCGCCCAGAAACCTGCACTACACCTAAACCATAAGCCTTGACATTAGTTCGACATCTAACTTTAATAAGGCACTCTCAATACAAGCGAGCAGACTGTGCCACAGA
>Ga0105358_10001366_pt1 | contig 13016 bp, 11 predicted proteins | sample GOMGulsemesocosm_5_FD_83509 | JGI IMG/M metagenome (GOLD analysis project Ga0105358, IMG submission 83509) | Methane-oxidizing microbial communities from mesocosms in the Gulf of Mexico - GOM15C Gulf of Mexico | ecosystem: Environmental > Aquatic > Marine > Cold seeps | place: Gulf of Mexico...
ACTAGCAAAAGTTCAGGAAGGAATTAAGTCATTCCGAGAAATTGTCACACTCATGATCCGGAAAATTAAATACGCCAAGCTGAAAAAACCGGGGCGTGCGACACGTAAACTTGCAAAAGCGTATGATAAATCGTTTGCAGAAGTTGTGAAGACAAATATCGCTTATCTCGAACTCGTCAATACAGTGATGTCGAAACAAGCAGAAGATTTTGCCCGTATCAGTGCAGATCTTCAGCAACTCGCGACGCAGCATAGCGAACAAATCGAAGCGGAAACGATTGAAGTCGCATCTAAGTCTCAAAATATGGTTGGCATTATCATTCTGGTTGCCGTAGTCGTCGGGACAGGATTGGCGATCATTACAATTAGAAGTATTTCGAATCCGATAACGGTGATTACCAAGGCAATGGATCGGCTTTCTCACGGTCACATGGAAACAGAAGTTCCGGGCCTCAAGCGTCGCGACGAAATTGGGGAAATGGCGCAATCTGTACAAATTTTCAAATCCAATGAAATCGAACGGCTAAATTTGGAGAAGGAGGCAAAACAGACCCGAAAGGCTCGCAAGGAGGAAGAGGAAAAACTGGCTAAAGAGGAAGCAGACCGTCAAGCAAATGAAAAGCGGATTGCTGAAGCTGAGGCCCTTGAGAAACAAGAGCACGCTCGCATTCTAAATGAACATATTCGGAGCTTTGATGATGAAGTAGGTCGCATTGTTGAAAATCTTGGATCATCTGCAAATCAAATGCAAGAGACTGCAAAGACGCTGGAAGAAACTTCAAAGGCGACTAATCAACAATCTGTATCTGCATCATCAGAATCCGAAACGGCCTTGCAGAATGTAAATTCAGTGTCGGCCGCGACAGAGGAAATGTCTTCTTCCATCATGGAAATAAATCGGCAAGTAGAACAAGCAAGTTCGATTGCGGAAACGGGCGTAAAACAAGCAGAAAAAAGTAATCAAATGGTTGATGGTCTGGCGACATCGGCCCACAAAATTGATGAAATTGTCATCATTATCCGGGACATTGCAGAGCAGACAAATCTATTAGCTTTGAACGCGACAATAGAGGCTGCGCGCGCTGGTGACGCCGGAAAAGGGTTCGCTGTCGTTGCTGCAGAAGTCAAAAACTTAGCCAACCAGACAGCGAAAGCGACGGAAGATATCTCTGGACAGATATCTGAAATTCAGAAAGCGACGGATGAAGCTGTTTTGACAATCAAGGACGTCACAGCGACGGTGGACCAATTAAGCGCCATTTCGACATCTCTTTCCGGCACGATTAATGAACAAACAGCTGCAACCAGTGAAATTAGTCAAAATGCGCAGAATGCCGCGCAAGGAACCGGGCGGGTCAATGACAATATTTCAAAGGTGATGGTCAATGCGGCAAACACTGGGTTATCTGCGGCAAAAGTTCGTGAGGCGACAGAGAAAATGGCAGAGGAGACACATAATTTAGAGACCGCTGTATCGGGATTTTTAAGAAATGTAAGAACTGGCTGAGGCGTTCGCAGGGAAAATAACAGTCCTCATCATATTCTTAAACCGTTCATAAGAAGAATTGCAGGTTGTCGTAATCGCTTATTCGTGATTACTTTATATCGTTGCTTTTCGTCTATATGGCCGTAGGCGTTGGTTCGAGTTTCTGACTCTCCACGAGGGAAAAAATGAATTTTATTCGTGATCACTGGGAGGGCAAACTTTCTCTGTTTTGGTCTTTTTGGATCAATCTCGTGTTGATCAGAGTTATTATCTTCTTCCTTGATCAATTTACCCACCCTCCGTTTACAAGTCAGACGACTTCAGCTGTCATTCTGACCGCAACATTCTTCATTGTCTTTCATCTGATAGTTTACGGTTGGCAGGCCCGGGGAGTAATTAAAACCTGTGATAGGCTCATGGCCGAACGCAGCCCCTATATCACAGTCTTAATGGTTCAATTGGGACTGGCCGTAAGTCTGTTCATTACACTTTTCGTTGCACTCGGAGCGTTTCAGGCCCTTTTCGAAGATCCCAGTGCCTTGCAAAAGAACAAGTTGAAACAGCAGGCGCCTCTCCTCAAGGAATACACTCTGACTGTCACGCCAAATGACAATTGGATTGAAATGAAGGGTGATTTCAGGATAGGCGTAACAAAAAAAATGGCGGTATTGCTGCAACAAAATCCGCAAATTGAAGGCATCGTCCTTAACAGTAATGGGGGACGTGTAACGGAGAGTAGAGGCGTCGCTCGTCTAATACAAAAAAACAATCTCAATACTTATGTATTCGAGATTTGCAAATCGGCCTGTACGACCGCTTTTATAGCGGGTAGCACACGGACGTTGGGAGCGGATGCCAAACTGGGCTTTCATCAATTTTCGATGAAATCTCGCCTCAAGACTCCCTATATCGACCCTGTTGCCGAACAGAAAATAGACTTAGCATTTTATGAGGGGCAGAATATTGACGAGTCGTTTTTAAAAAAGATCTTTCAGGTATCACACGCCAACATTTGGTTTCCCAGTGGTGAGGAACTGCTTGATGCTGGGGTCATACATAAAATTGTGCCGAACAGATATCAATAATTACTAGCAGGGATTATGGTGCTCTATTCGCCACCGACATTAAACAATTTACCTGGACCCATTGATGTTGTTGGTAGGGAAGAGAGACTGATCATATGCCACGCCAGAGCTTGGTTACTAGTGATAACCGCTTTGCCGATTGTTGCTTCAGCTTTTTCAATGACCTCAAAACTGCGTAGATTTGTGCACGAGGCAAAAACCGCATCCACATCTTCCGATTCACCAAGCCGGCAAATTGCATCATAAACGGACTGTAGCGAAATTCGAGCAACGACTGCTTCTTCACGTTGTTCAAAGGAGCCAAAAGCAGTTATAGCGAAACCGCTGTTCTCCAGCAGGTCTTGCATCGCCAATGAGACCTCTGCGACATAAGGCGATACAAAACCCAGTTTCCGGACCCCAAGTAAACCACAAGCTGCTTTTACGGCTGTTATTGGGTCCGTTGTTTTAGCGTTTGGATGGTGTTGGTGAATAGCGGAAGCAATTTTTTCTGGCCCAATGACCGTTGCACCGGAGGTGCACGCATACCCAACCACATCCATTTCACGGGCCGATGGAAGTAAGGAGGCCGCATAGGGAAGATCTGCCTCCATCTGCGCTAAAGTTTCCTGCGTCACTTCCCGCGCGCAAGGAATTCGCGAATGGTAGAGCGCTGCTCCGCTTTCACCGATTACCGGGGTGAGTTCCGTTTCCAGTGTTTCGTCATTTTGCAGGACGATTAAGCCAATTGCCGCCTTTGCAGAAGCACCCTCATCTAGGGAGAAAGATAATTTCATTGAAATACCTTACAATATGGGAAGTTCAGGCGCTGCTCGTTTTGTCAGTAACCGCGCATCGCCATCGGTGATCAGAATGTTCTCCTCATGGACCATGATCTTGTCCGCCCCGATCTGCATGCTTGGCTCCAGTGTGATGACCATATTCTCCTTTAGAACAGTCTCATCAAAGGAGATAAGGGAGGGAGCTTCTGTTAGTTGCATTCCGAGGCCATGCCCAAAACGCCCTACATTACCACCAATGTCACCAATTACGTCGCTCATGGCTGAAAAAAGATCCCGACATGTCATTCCTGGACGGGCGGTTTGAATAGCCGCGTCAGTCGCTTTAAACAATCGCTCGTAAGTGTATCTGGATCGGTCATCAGCATGTCCAATGGCGAAATTACGATCAAAATCGCAAAAATATCCGCCAAGGGTTGCTCCGGTATCCAGCATAAAAATATCACCTTTCTCAAGTGGCTTGCTGCTTGGGGGTGAAATGATATCACCATAGCCACCTTTGCCTGCACCACCAACCAGATAAGGGACGTCCTCAGCCCCTTGTTTTAGCAACTCTATTTTAAAAGACGTAAAACACTCCTTTAGGGGTTTGCCTTCATAAAATAGCTCCGGTGCGTGACCAAAACTCGCCGAAGCGATAGCACAAATCTCTGAGATTTTTTTAATTTCGGCGCCTGATTTCACCATACGAATTGATTGAACGAGTAGACTTATATCAACGAAATCGGCATGTTTTAGTTCGCTACGAATTTTTTGAAAATCAGTAAGCGGCATTCGCAGATAGCTCTCACGTCCCATCATTAATCCGATGCGAGACATTCCTTGCAACGCGTCCATTACCAGCGACACACCATCATCATCAACGTGAGGAGACGCCCAGCTCCGTATGTCATCAATCCAGGTGGTTTGCATTAGAGCTGTACCGATTTCAGGAATAATGGCGATCGGTTTCCCTGTCGCCGGGACAACGAGAAACCACGGTCGTGTCGGACTTTGCCAAAACTGCGTCCGAAATCCGGAAAAATACCGCATTTCGGCTTCACTGGTAAAAAGGACGGCATCCACGCCAAGATCGTGCAGTCCTTTCTGAAAGCTTTCCAGTCGGGCTTCAAACTCACTGGTTTGGAAGTCAGCTTCAGTCATTCCAGTATCCAGAACTAATTTTCTTAACAAAAAAGCAGATCATGCGATCCCGCGAAGCCGATCGTTTCGTCTTCTCAGGAGTTCGATTGTCGCCAGAAGTGCGATGGAAATCAGCACCAAGATAGTCGCGACGGCAAGAATGGTCGGGCTGATTTGCTCGCGAATACCTGCCCACATTTGCCGCGGAATGGTCCGCTGCTCAAATCCGGACAAGAACAATGCCACAACAACTTCATCAAAGGATGTGATAAACGCAAAAAGGCTCCCTGAAATCATACCTGGCATAATCAATGGCATCGTCACTTTAAAAAACGCATATGTCGGCGTCGCGCCTAAATTGTTGGCGGCACGAATAAGACTTTGGTCAAAACCAGTCAATGTCGCGGTGACTGTAATGACCACGAACGGTGTCCCCAAAGCGGCATGTGCCAGCACCATGCCAATCATCGTTTGTGCTAATCCAACTTGCGAATAGAAGAAATACATGCCAGCACCAGATATAATCAGCGGCACGATCATTGGCGAAATCAGTAAGCCCATAATCGTTCCGCGGTAGGGCATTTCAGGTCGGCTTAATCCCAGCGCGGCCAAAGTTCCCAGTGTGGTGGCCAGAATGGTTGCAAAAAAAGCAATAATAATACTGTTTTTTGCCGAATGGATCCATTGCTTGTTGTTGAGGATATCCTCATACCAACGCATGGAAAAAGCATCCGGGTCAAAGGTCAACATACCCTCAGTAAAGCTGAAATAAGGCTCCGCATTAAAGGAGAGTGGGATAATCACAAGAATAGGAGCTATCAGAAAGAGAAGGATTAGAGCACAAATTATTCTAAAGCTGTAATACCACGTTTTTTCTATTGGTCCCGCATAGCTAGGTAACATAGTTTTTATCCCAATTTCATGTTATCAACACCAACGATCTTCGTATATGCCCAGTACAGGATCATAACGCCGACCAATAATAGACCGCCGAGTGCAGCCGCAAGTCCCCAATTCAATGATTTCTGCATATGGAATGCGATGAAATTGGAAATCATTTGTCCTGTTCGTCCGCCAACCAGTGCCGGCGTAATGTAATATCCAACCGATAGAATAAACACCAAGAGGGAACCGGCGCCAATTCCGGGTACGGTTTGAGGCGCGTAAACCTTGATGAAAGCCCGAACCGGATTTGCCCCCAGTGACAATGCCGCTCGCATATAGCTAGGGGGAACAGTTTTCATGACTGAGAATAAGGGCAATATCATGAAGGGCAGCAGTATATGGGTCATCGCGATTACCGTGCCCGTCTGATTATACATCATCTGAAGCCGGTTCTCATCGCTGACAATATGTGCCCAAACCAATAATTCATTTATCACCCCGTTGGTTTGTAACAGAACAATCCACGATGTTGTCCGTACCAGCAACGAAGTCCAGAATGGCAGCAAAACCATAATCATTAAGAGGTTGGAATATTTAGGGGGCAGGGTGGCCAGCAGATACGCCACGGGGTAGCCCAACACAAGGCATAGAAGGGAGACAACCAAACTGATCCACAAGGTTCGGCCAAAAATCGTCACATAAATCTGGCGGTCTTCTTCCTGTGAGACAATGTTATTATCGACGTCATAGCGCATATCAACAGCAGCCAGATATTGGGTCGCTGTATATTCGTCACCCAGCCGTTTAAAAGTAACCCAAATTTCCCGTTCTCCCCACTTGGGGTTCGCTTTGATGAGCGCTTCTTTGAAAGGGGGCGTCATTTTCTTGGCTTTACGAGCACTCGACGTAATGAGACTTCTAACGCCGCTCATTTCAAAGTTCATGCGTGTGGCAACCCGACCAATTTTTTTAGTTTGTCGGGCCGTGATCATATCCCTTACTAACGCGGCAAAAGCCGCCTCTTCAGGAACACCCTTGCCATCCCATTGCTCAAGAGCAGCGACAGTTTGTGGCATATTCTCATGAATAATTGGATTATCAACGCTTCTGAAAAGCATCAAGAATATAGGAAAAAGAAAAGTAATAAAAACGAATGCGCCTAAGGGAAGGACCAATCCCGCCGCAATTAACTTGCGCCGACGAAGTGTTTTTTGCAGACGCTGCTTGAGCGGTGTTCCATCCGCTGCAAGAACCGCATTTTGCGTGGCTGCCATAACTTGTTCGCTCACGTCTGGTCTCCTAATACGTCAATTCGAAAAATTCAGAAAACAATCTAAAAAAATGAGGCCGGGAATGGTTATCTCATTCCCGGCCTCTGTTTTATTTAGCTAACCAGGCGCTAAATTTTTCGTTCAGCTCATCCTGATGATCAGCCCAGAATGCAAAGTCATTTTGCAGTGCATTTTTGAAGTTAGCCGGTGCTGTTGGCATATGAGGCTTCATATCGATACCAGTTTCAGCATGATTGGCAACAAGTGGTGCTGCTGATTTACGGACCGGACCATAGGAGATCCAGCTTGCTTGATCCGCATTCCGTTTTGTATCTGTAGAGAAGGCGATAAATTTCATCGCATCCGCTTTGTTTGGCGCGCCTTTTGGAATGACCCAAAGATCAAGATCCCAAACCTGTCCGTCCCACACAATTACAAACGGCTTTTTCTCAGTGACTTGTGCACCAAAGATACGGCCATTATACGCAGTCGTCATAACAACTTCACCATCAGCCAGCATTTGTGGTGGCTGCGCACCAGCTTCCCAAAATACCGTGACATCTTTAATCGTATCAAGTTTAGCCAATGCCCGATCAACACCAGCTTTCGTAGCCAAAAGAGTGTAAACATCTGTTGGTGCAACACCATCAGCCATCAAAGCCATTTCAAGATTGGCTTTTGGACCTTTACGAAGACCACGCTTGCCAGGGAAATCTTTGACGTTAAAGAAGTCAGCCATTGATGTAGGCGCTTTGCCAGTAAACTTTGTCTTGTCATAGGCATAGACTGTTGACCATACGATTGACGCGACACCACAATCAACAAGCGTTCCTTCAATGAAATCCTGTGTCGCAGGCGTGCCGTCAGCACCGGCCGGTAAAATGGACGGATCAATTTCTTCGAGAAGTCCTTCATCGCAACCACGAACCGCGTCTGACAATTCAACGTCGACCAGATCCCAAACTACTTTACCAGATTCAACTTGAGCTTTCACCTCGGCCAAGCCGCCATTGTAGTCTTCAGAGTTGATCTTTTTACCACCTTGGGCTTCCCAAGGTTTGTGATAAGCTTCAACCTGACTTTTAGTGTATCCACCGCCCCACGAAACAACGGTGAGGTTGCCTGCAAAAGCAGTGCTTGCAGCAAATAATCCAGCCGCCGCTATGCTTGTTAATAAGAGTGATTTTTTCATTGTGTATTACTTCTCCCTGTCTCAAGATTCTGCCGCCTCAAAAGGCGACATTTCTGAAATTTTGTCTCGATAATTCCCAGTTTTTAAAATACTTTTATCGGAGACGACACGCGAAATGTTCTATTCCGCAATTTATGCGTCAAGCGCACGACAATCATTGAGCGCCCAACCAACCTTTATTTGGCTGCCTTCAACCAATGGCGACAAGCCAGATGCATTGGGCACCTTGATGATAAAATCATCATGACCGCAGACATCTATCCGGGTCCGAATATGGTCGCCCAGATAAATTAGCTCTTCAACTTTCCCATCGAAAACATTCGGGTATTTTCCATTTTCCGGATTTATGACGACCCTCTCCGGCCGCAGCGATAACGACGATTTTTCACCAACATTCCCAGCATTTATATCCAGAGCGCTTACCAAACCGGCACCCGGTATTTCGATTAGGCAATCAGAGCCACTCTTTTCCTTAATGGTTCCTTCGAGCTTGTTGTTTTCACCAATAAATTGGGCAACAAAAGCATTGTCCGGTTTTTCATATAGCTCATCAGGCGGTGCAATTTGCTGAATGACTCCATCATTGAAGACAGCAACCCGTGAAGACATTGTTAAAGCCTCTGATTGATCATGTGTCACATAGACAACTGTTACACCCAGACTTTCGTGAATATGTTTGATTTCATACTGCATCTGTTCGCGCAGTTGCTTATCAAGCGCTCCCAATGGCTCATCCATCAATACGAGTTCTGGATCAAAAACCAAAGCGCGGGCCACAGCCACACGCTGTTGCTGACCGCCAGAAAGTTGAGCTGGACGCCGATTGCCAAAGTCACCGAGCTGCACCATATCCAAGGCTCTTTTAACTTTGGTCTCCATTTCCGACTTGTTCATGGAACGAACTTGCAACGGAAAAGCCAAATTCTCAAACACTGTCATATGCGGAAAAAGTGCGTAATTTTGAAAGACCATGCCGATGCCCCGTTTGTGGGGCGCCACGTCATTGATCGATTTTCCATCCAATGTAATCTCACCATGGGTCGCGGGCTCAAATCCAGCCAACATCATCAGGCAGGTTGTCTTCCCAGATCCCGATGGGCCCAACATGGTCAGAAACTCACCGCGTGCAACATCTAGGTTTAGGTTTTTTACGACGAGTGTTTCACCGTCATAGCTTTTCTGAACTTCGCGAAACCGCACCAACGGATCATTCGAGTCTGACATATGCTCTCCCAGCTAGCAGTATTTTTTCTGCCGTTATATAAGGCCGTCCCAATCGGCCATCGATACTTTGTCGTCCTTATTAGTCAGGTTATTCTTTTTGGCGAATTTCCCTGCAAACGATCAGCATTCTTTTAACGGTAGCACATAGTTTAGAAAATTCAAAAACCCTTATTTGCATTCTTTTTCGTCGCTGATTTCAAATCTTAACAAGGGCGCGAAAAAAGAGAGGTTGCTGGATTAAAAAGATTTCCGGCTTCTCTGAATGGCTAACTAATAGGTTGAGAGCGAGTGTGCGCCTCAGTTATGAACCACAAAATTCATACCGAATTTTCTAACAAAAAGGCTTGAAAAAGTGCCTCAAATTAAAATTTAAGCACTATATTGAGACCGCATTCCGGGCTCCTTTGCCGTCAGGAAAATACGACAAATTAACTAAATCGCAGAGGGCTATAGGGTGAAATGTCGAACGAAAGGTCTTCGCCTTGCACAATTGAAGCAACGATTTTTCCGGTAATACCACCAAGTGTCAGGCCAACATGTTGGTGCCCAAAAGCATAAATAATATTTTTGTTTACAGGCGATTGGCCAATAACAGGCAAGGCATCGGGCATTGTTGGACGAAAGCCAAGCCACTGACTTTCCGTCGCTCCCAGATCTGGAAGGGCTTGTCTCGCTGTTCTTTCCAGATATTTCAATACTTTCGTTGTATATTCTTTATCGAGGCCTCCCAGTTCAACTGTACCGGCAATCCGTATTTGATGGCCAAGGGGAGTCATGTAAAAGCCCTTTTCAGCCCAGCCAACAGGACGGTTCAACGATGTCTGTTGTGCGTCCAACATCAAGTGGTACCCTCGTTCAGTGTCCAGTGGCATTTTACGGTTAAGAGAGGGCAGTAATGCCTTGGCATGGGCACCGGCGGCGATAACTGTTTTGCCTACCAAAAGATCGTCTGTCTCAAAATGAATACGAACATTTTCCTCATCAGCAGGGGTAATGGCTTGTACATCAGCGCGGATGAATGTTCCGCCATCGGCTACAAATTTTTCACCCAGCCGCTCAATTAATTTTCCTGGAAAAAGAAACTGAAATGCTTGGTCAAACAGGACGCCCTTATGGAATATAGGTTGAAGGTTCGGCTCCAAATCGTGGATCTCATGAGCTGTAACTTCCTGAAGTGAAACGCCACGATCTTGCCGGGCCAAAATGTCAGAATAGGCGGCCTTATAGCCTGTATCTGTATCATAGAGGTACAGGCAGCCACGGCGCTGAATGAGATCCAGCGCATCTGCGTCCTCTATCAACGGCATAAGGCCGTCCTCGGCATGGGTAAGCAAAACAGATAGAGAATCGATGATATAAGCCACCTTAGAAGGGCGGCAGTTGGCAAGGAACTGTGCCAGCCAAGGCATCATTCTGTGGATGGTGCGCCACTTAATCGAAAGCGGACTATTGTTGCTGAGAATCATGCCGGGTGCCTGGAACGGCAGTGACGGTGAGTTGATCGGTATACAGGCGTAATTGGCAAAAGTGCAAGCGCTGCCGCTGGCAGTACTTCCGCCTAGTTCCTCTCGATCAATGAGGCAAACAGTTCTGCCCGTTTTTTGCAACCATAAAGCACAGGAGATACCAACTATTCCGGCTCCGACAATAGCGACATCATACTCTGTATTCATTTTACCGGACATGTTGATAACCTGATATTTCTCAATAGAACCCCGAACGACACGATTATTACTGTCATCTATAGGAAGATCCAGTAATTCGACATGTGAAAAAACAATATATGCCGGCTAGCCATTGATAATCGCGCCAATTTTAGGGGTCACATTAATTTAAATGGAAACGAGCACAATATTTTTATGAACTGTATCAATGACTTCGTGAAAATGGAGCGAGCGTAAGTTGCCTACCTAAGAATTGTTGTCTAAAGGCATTAAAAATGATCAGCTTGCTCATTGCAGGTGCAAATGCGATGTGGAAGAATGGCGATTTGGCTGTAAAGCTTGGCCCAGATAAAACCTCATGTGTTTTGGTTTTGGCACATAAGGGGCAACAGATTAGAATGCTGGCGAAAAAGGTAGTTGGTTTGTCGCCTGCTGATACTGGTTCCTGACTGAGGATGTGTCTTGGGAAGCGGGCGTGAGGTGTTCGGCCCCCGGATTACCTTATGCCCCGGCTAGAAATTTATGCTTAATGCGCTTTTAAATTTCTAGATTTTTGGGGTTTTTGAACTTAGTGGTTCAGGCTTTTCGCGACACGTTCAATGTCACCACGAACGAGGCCGATATCGGAAAGTTCATGGTCATTCAGAGCGCTAAGTTCTGAAACAGTTTTACTATACTGTATATGCAGTTGGATTTTCGCATACAGTTTTTCGAGGGATGTCAGGGCAACAAAAGTTATCCGCTGAATACCTTCAGAAATAAAACCAGAAGTTGGTGTTGTGACATACATAGCGCTTTCCTTCGATTAGGTTGATGCCATTTTGTTTTAGTCGGAAAGGGTCAGTTTGACTTGCATAATAACCTCATTACACCTATGCAAATTATGCATGCCTATATTAGGTATATTTTTACAATTCAGCTTTTGCTGTTTAAGTCAGCGTCATGGTCAATTATGAGAGATGTGGTTGAGATCGAAAACGCTTCGTCTTTTCACGATTTCCACATTTACTCATTGTGCACCAGCGTCGTCCTCGGCCTCTACCTTTATCAAGAAATAGCCATGTACATCGCCCGCATTGGCGTATTTTTGGAAATCCTTCCGAGCGCATTAAGTCGTCAATTGAAAGTGCAAAGGCATCTTCTAACCAAAGGTTATTTTCAGAATTGACTGACCAGTAAGTTTGACCGTGCTCCACAGATAATTTGGCTCTCGACATTGCCACCAATAGTTCTTCCTGCAAGGGTGCAATCGCGTCTAGAGCTTTTTCATCTCCATCGATGATTGCTGTGAAGGCGCAGTAGGCATGTTCTCGAATTATATGAACTCTATTTAATAACGGGTCGTGGGCGGAAGGAAACGTCGTTCCAGCGATGCTATCCAACTGGGCTGAGTTAAACATTTTTGACTCAACGCACCAACCGGTAAAACTCGCCCAATCAGCTATTTTACTCTGGTTGCGAGATTTCCCTGTATCATTAACAGTGTTGAGAAAATCTAGCGCAGGGTGTCCGCCGATAAACTCTGCTGGTGACCATGTGTTCATATTTGTAACCTATAAAAAATGTTTAATGGTTGCAAATGAAATTTTCTTCACGTAACCTATAAATGCAAATTAATGGTTACAAGGATGTTGTCATGATTGAATTGCCTAATCGTTTTGATTTTCAAGGACAATCTATTGCCTGGGGAAAAATGGGTTCTGGAGATCCATTAGTTTTGATTCACGGAACACCATTTTCATCGCAAGTTTGGCGAAAAATTGCTCCGCTATTGGCCCTTCGGTGGGAAGTCTATTATTTTGATCTTTTGGGATATGGTTTGTCACATAAATCTGATGGGCAGGACGTGTCTTTAGCGGTTCAAAATAACGTCTTGGTTAAATTGCTTAGATATTGGGGGTTGAAGCAACCTGAAATACTTTGCCATGACTTCGGTGGTGCTACTGCTTTGCGAGCTTACTATTTGAATGGTCAACGCTATAGCAGATTGACAATTATTGATCCTGTAGCTGTGGCACCTTGGGGGTCGCCGTTCGTCAGTCATGTTCAAAAATATGAAGATGCTTTTGCGGGTTTGCCTGCCTATGCGCATGATGCGCTCTTAAAAGTTTATCTCCAAAGTTCAGCTTCAAACCCTCTGTTAGAGGAGGCATTGTCGTTATACATGCAGCCCTGGCAGGGTGAAGTTGGTCAACCCGCCTTTTACCGCCAAATTGCACAAATGGATCAAAAATACACTGATGAAATACAACCTTTTTACGGGCCGATGGATATGCCTGTCAAACTGCTTTGGGGAGAGAATGATGAT
>Ga0105358_10001368_pt1 | contig 13005 bp, 10 predicted proteins | sample GOMGulsemesocosm_5_FD_83509 | JGI IMG/M metagenome (GOLD analysis project Ga0105358, IMG submission 83509) | Methane-oxidizing microbial communities from mesocosms in the Gulf of Mexico - GOM15C Gulf of Mexico | ecosystem: Environmental > Aquatic > Marine > Cold seeps | place: Gulf of Mexico...
TATTCAACATGCTGGGCGCCATCGGCCAGTTTGAAACCGAGATCCGCGCTGAGCGCCAAATGGACGGGATCAAAAAGGCCAAAGATCGAGGCGTGCAGTTCGGAAAACGGCCTGCACTGACAGATGACCAGATCACCGAGCTCCGCAAGAAACGAGAAAAGGGCATCCTAATCCGGGAGTTGATGGTCGACTACGGTCTCTCAAAGGCAACCATCTACCGATACCTCACTCGAAACGCCAATTGAGACCTCTCACAACGGAGCCTCAATCCTGAGCGCCTTTATTTAGCACTCAGCCTGAATTGCCCCCTCCGGGTGGTGCATACTCTGCCGTCTCTGGCCCATTAACACGCTGAAATATAGTTATAATGCAATCCTGAGGCGTTATAAATTGGTAAATATCTTGAGGATTCCAAGCTAATGAGCTGGAGTTTTTATAATTTTTCGATTATGAAGCGAAATAAGTTACTACTCAGTCAGCGGGAGTGGCGATGCAACCTATGGGTTTCTAAGTGTATTTTTATTGTTGAGGTCGTATAATAAAGGGCTGTAGCGGTTTTTCTAAGGGCCCGGCAGTAGGTTTTGATTTTCATGTGCGGAATTATTGGCGTTTTGGGGAAGCATCAGGCAGCCCCAATTTTAATCGAAGGCTTGAAACGTCTGGAATACCGAGGCTATGACAGCGCAGGTATCGCCACCGTAAACGGCGGCCGTCTGGGGCGCAGGCGGGCCGTAGGGAAAATGGCGCACCTGAATGACCTTCTGGTGCATGAGCCGCTGGCCGGGGCCACAGGCATCGGCCACACGCGATGGGCCACCCATGGCGGTCCTTCTTTGGTCAATGCGCATCCACATGTCCGGGAACAGGTTGCGGTCGTGCATAATGGTATTATCGAAAACTACCGTGAGCTGCGTGCCGAACTTGCACGCAATGGCGTCCTTGCCAAGACGCAAACCGATACCGAAGTCGTGGCAATGCTGTGCGACGGATATTTACATCAGGGTCTTGCCCCGGCAGAAGCCGCGCGCCGGACCATTGCTCAGCTGCAGGGCGCCTATGCGTTGTGCTTTTTGTTCGAAGACGAAGAAGACCTGATTGTCGCGGCCCGTCACGGCAGCCCGTTGGCCATCGGCTGGGGGCAGGGGGAAATGTTCATCGGCTCAGACGCGCTGGCCCTCGCCCCCCTGACATCAGAGATCACCTATCTGGAAGAGGATGATCTGGCTTTGGTGACCCGGGCGGGCTGCGTCATCGAAGACAGCACCAGCCGACAGGTGCAGCGCGAGCGGCGGCAAGTGGACGTGCAGCCTGCCACCGTCGGCAAGGACGGTCACCGCCATTACATGGCCAAGGAGATTGCCGAGCAGCCGACAGTTCTGCGCATAGCCGCGCATTATTATTTGGAGCTGGAGGAAGGTCGTCAGATCCTGACTACGGTCGATTTCAGCAAGTTTGACCGGGTGGTAATGGTGGCTTGTGGGACTGCATCGCTGGCCTGTTTGACGGCGAAATACTGGTTTGAACAGATTGCAGAGCTGCCGGTCGAGGTCGATATTGCCTCGGAGTTCCGCTATCGCGCGCCCCCGGTTTCAGAACGGACCCTGGCCATCTTTGTCAGCCAGTCGGGTGAAACCGCTGACACATTGGCAGCATTGCGCTATTGCCGCGGCAAGGCGGGGATGGTGCTGTCGGTGGTGAATGCGCCTGAAAGCTCCATTGCGCGGGAAAGCGATCTGGCACTGCCGATCTGGGCTGGTCCTGAAATTGGCGTGGCGTCGACCAAAGCCTTTACCTGCCAACTTCTGGTGATGGCCGCTTTGGCGTTGGAAGCTGCGCGCCAAACCGGTGATCAGGACGCGGGTTTACTGCGTGGCTACAGAGCCCAATTACAACAAGTTCCCGAAGAGGTTTCTGCAGCGTTGTTCTGCGAACCGGATGTGCGCCGCGTCGCGCAAAACCTCGCACAGTTTAAGGATGCCATATTCCTGGGCCGGGGCGCGCTGTATCCGCTGGCTTTGGAAGGGGCCCTGAAGCTGAAAGAGATCAGCTATATCCACGCTGAAGGCTATGCCAGCGGCGAATTGAAACACGGACCTATCGCGCTGATTGACGAAAACATGCCGGTGGTGGTGCTTGCGCCCCGGGGTGACCTTTTTGGCAAGGCCATATCTAACATGCAGGAGGTCATGGCACGTGGCGGCAAGATCGTGATGGTCAGCTGTGACAAAGGTCTAAAACAGGGCGCAGATGAGGTTTGGGATACCATCGCCATGCCCGCGATCGAAGGTCCATTTGTCGCTATATCCTACGCGGTGGCGGTTCAGATTCTGGCTTATTACACCGCCTTGGAAAAAGGTACCGATGTGGATCAGCCGCGCAACCTGGCAAAATCGGTGACGGTGGAATGATGGGGCGGGCTGTGACACCAATTGGCGGCTTTCAAATGAAAAACTTGATCGCCGGGTGCTGCATGATACACCATGCATTTGGTATAAATTGAAAGAAACAACATTGATGAAACGTGTTTTAATCACTGGCACAGCAGGCTTTATCGGCTTCCATCTTGCAAAGCTGCTGCTGTTGGAAGGTCTGCAGGTTCATGGCTTTGACGGCATGACCGATTATTATGACGTAGGGCTCAAGCAGCGTCGTCATGCGGTCTTGCACCAGAACCAGCGTTTTACCTCGACCGAAGGGATGCTTGAGGACCAGGCGCTTCTGGACCGGGTCGCAGACGACTTCCAGCCGGATGTGATTGTGCATCTCGCAGCGCAGGCTGGCGTGCGTTACAGCTTGGAAAACCCGCGCTCTTACATTGATTCAAACATCGTGGGCACATTCAACGTGATGGAGGTGGCCCGGCGGCTGGAGGTTGAGCATTTGCTGATGGCCTCGACATCTTCTGTTTACGGCGCAAACGAGCAGATGCCGTTCACCGAAACGGAAAAGGCTGATACGCAGCTTACGATCTATGCCGCGACCAAGAAGGCCAATGAAGTGATGGCGCATTCCTATGCGCATCTGTGGAACCTGCCGACGACGATGTTCCGGTTCTTCACGGTTTATGGCCCTTGGGGCCGACCGGATCTGGCCCTGTTCAAATTTGTCGATGCCATTTTGGACGACCGGCCTATCGACATCTACAATCATGGGAATATGCACCGTGATTTCACATATGTGGATGATTTGGTTAAGGGAATTCGACTTTTGATCGATGCGACGCCTGAGCGCCCCGAAGCTGCCGACGCCATCGGCCTTGGGGACAGCCTGTCGCCAGTGGCCCCCTTTCGTATCGTGAATATCGGCAACTCGAACAAAGTGCGCTTATTGGATTTTGTGGAGGCGATCGAAGAGTGTTTGGGCAAGAAGGCGATCCGCAACTATATGCCGATGCAAACGGGTGATGTGCCCGCAACCTGGGCGGATACTGAGCTTTTGCAGACCCTCACCGGATACCAGCCACAGACCGATATCCATGACGGAATCGCGCTGTTTGTAGCCTGGTTCAGGGAATACTACAGGAGATAATTGTTATGATTATGCGTGACGACCAGATTGCGGTCATTGGTTTGGGATATGTCGGGCTGCCCTTGGCTGTCGAATTTGGTAAGTCCCGGCCGACCATCGGCTTTGACATCAACGTGGCGCGGATCACCGAATTGCGCAATGGGCACGACCACACACGCGAGGTGGAACCGCAGGAACTCGTGGAGGCGGAGTTTCTCAAATACACGTCGGATCTTGAGGACCTGCGGGGAGCTCAGATCTATATCGTGACGGTCCCGACCCCGATCGACAGATACAAGCGTCCGGATCTGACGCCGCTTCTCAAGGCGTCAGAAACCGTTGGCAAAGTTCTGAAAAAAGGCGATACCGTGATCTATGAAAGCACGGTTTACCCCGGCGCGACCGAAGAGGATTGTGTGCCGGTTCTCGAGCGGGTTTCGGGCCTGCGTTTCAATCAGGATTTCTTTTGCGGATACAGTCCGGAACGCATCAATCCGGGCGACAAGCTGCATCGGCTGACCACGATCAAGAAGGTCACTGCGGGGTCCACGCCAGAGATTGCTGACAAGGTGGATGCCCTTTACGGCAGCATTGTCAAAGCGGGCACGTACAAAGCGGAAAGTATCCGTGTTGCCGAAGCGGCTAAGGTGATCGAGAACACGCAGCGGGATCTCAACATTGCCCTGGTCAACGAGCTGGCAATCATCTTCAATCGTCTGGGGATCGATACCGAGGCGGTGCTGAAGGCGGCGGGGACAAAATGGAACTTTTTACCGTTCCGTCCGGGCCTGGTTGGCGGGCATTGCATTGGTGTTGACCCCTATTACCTGACCCATAAGGCCGAGGCGAGCGGCTATCACAGCCAGGTCATCCTGGCCGGACGCCGGATCAATGATGGCATGGGCGCTTATGTTGCCGGTCAGATGATCAAGGCGATGCTCAAGCGCCGGATCCAGGTTAATGGCGCCCGGTTCCTGGTGCTGGGGCTGACATTCAAGGAGAATTGTCCAGATCTGCGCAACACCCGCGCAATTGATGTGGTCGAGGAGCTCAGGGAATATGGTGTCGAGGTGGATGTCCACGATCCTTGGGCCGATGCGGCTGAGGCGAAAAAGGAATACGGCATAGATCTGGTCGATACCCCTGAAAAAGGCAGCTATGACGGTGTCGTTTTGCTGGTTTCTCATGATGTGTATCGCGACGGCGGGGCGGAAAGCTTGCGGGCCTATGGCACCGACAGCCACATATTCTGCGACATCAAAAGCGTTTTTGCGAGCCACGAAAGTGATTTCAGACTCTAAGGACCATCGCGGCTGCGTCCAGGAAAGGAATACCCGTGCTTATCGACATCATCGCCGGTGCCCGGCCGAATTTTATCAAGATCGCGCCCCTGATCCGGGCGCTGCAGGATCATGTCGCAGCGGGCGGCCATATGCGCCACCGTCTGGTGCATACCGGCCAACACTATGACAAGAAGCTGTCAGGCCTGTTCTTTGAACAGCTTGGTATCCCGGAACCTGATGCCAACCTAGAGGTTGGGTCCGGTACCCAGGCGCAGCAGGCCGGCGCTATCATGGAGCGCTACGAGGCCCTGCTGATGAAGGCCCCTTCCGACTTGTGCATCGTGGTTGGCGATGTGACATCAACCATGGCCTGTACAATTACGGCCAAGAAGCTGTGCATTCCAGTTGCCCATGTCGAGGCCGGAATCCGCTCTGGCGACATGACGATGCCGGAAGAAGTCAACCGTATCGTCACCGACTCGATCTGCGATCTGTTCTTCACGACCACCAAGCAAGCCAGCATATTTTTGCGCTCGGTTGGGGCCGCAGAGAAGAGCGTGCATTTCGTCGGAAATATCATGATCGACACGCTGATGTCCAATCTTGGTCGCCTGCGCCCGCCGGCCTTTATCGGCGAACACGGCCTAGAGCCGGGCGGGTATTTTGTCGCCACTCTTCACCGCCCTGCAAATGTGGACAACAAGGACCAGTTCATGCGCATGCTCCAGGCGGTGGCCGAAGGGGCCCGGGGGTACCCGGTGATCTTTCCGGTTCATCCACGCACGGCCAAGACGCTGCAGGCGGTGGGCGAGGTTCCCCAAAACGTTATCTTGGTTGATCCGCAGCCCTACCTGGAATTCAACTGGCTGCTCAAACATGCCTGGGCGGTGATCACCGATTCCGGCGGGGTCACCGAAGAAACCACGGTTTTGGGTGTTCCCTGCTTGACGCTGCGCGATAATACAGAGCGCCCCGAAACCGTCGAGATCGGTACGAACGTGCTGGTCGGAACCGCCCCCGAGGCACTGGCGCCGGCTATTGCGCCGCTGTTTGACGGCGTCTGGAAGACAGGCGCGGTTCCGGATCGGTGGGATGGCGCAACCGCCGACCGTATCATTTCAATTCTGAACAAGCTCTACCCAGTCTGAGCCGGGTGCTGTTTCATGACTATTGCTAAAAACAATGTTGAAAAACTGATCCGGATGCTGATGCTGCAGGGCGTCGTTGTCGTTCTGGGCTTCCTGTTCACGATCTCTGTCACACGCATGGCCGGGGTCGATGCCTATGGCCAGATCTCTTATCTGATCGCGATCGCCAATATCGTGATGTCGGTCATGCGCTGGGGGACCGATGAGACCCTGATCGTATCTATGACCCAGATGCAGAACCCGCGGCTCGAGATTGCGGCGGCCACGCTTTTACGTGGCGGCCTATTCTTGACCTATCTCAGCGTAGGTCTACTGGCGGTGGCCCTGGGGGCGGTAATCTTCAAGGAGGTCCTTGTGATTTCCAGCGTCCTGCTGCTCGCCTTTCAGGTGACGTCGCTTTACGATTATTTTGCGCAGCAGCATCGGCACATCCATACGGTGATCATTGGCAAGTTTCTGCTTTTGTCCGGCTTCACCGGGGCCATGGCCTTGGGGGTAAGCGACACGTTGACCCTGTTCCTCATTGGCTCGGGGCTTGGCAACATGGCCCTGCTGTCTCTGCAGTACCGGTACTTCCGGCACTGCTATCCGCGCGGCGGCCCCGAAAACCCCTGGGCCAGTATCCGCAGCAGGTCACGCGGGCTGATCACCAGCAACTACATGGTTATGTTGGCTTCTTTGCTTTCATTGGGACTTTATTCAGCCAATCAGATCTACATCAAACACGCGCTAACTTTGGCAGATCTGGGCGTCTTTGCCGTGCAATGGCAGGTCTGTACCGTTCTTTTCATATACATGAAACAGGTCAATCGGGTCTATAAACCCATTCTCGTACGGCTGCACCAGGATAAGCCAACGAGGTTCGTGCGGGCGAGCTGGCTCTTTTTTCTGGCACTGACTCTGCTTCCGGTAAGCGTTTCGCTGACTGTCTGGCATTTCTACGACCAGATCTTTCCCACCATTTTCTCGGCAGAGCTGGCAGGGTACAAACCCATGTTCTTGTTGCTGACACTGTTCATTTTCCTGCGGGGGGCGCATATGACACTGACCCAGCTGTGTTTTGTCATGTCACGGAACAACCTGTCGTTCTTTGCCAATGCAGCAGGCACGACAACAATCGCCGCAACCATCCTGCTCATGTCCGGCTATTCCCGCATCGAAGACGCCGCGATCGCTCTCAACGCAGCTATTGCGGTGATGATTGTGGTGACGGCGGCGCTGATGAGCAAACCACCAGTGTCGTGTGAAACCCATGCTTGAGGACCTGCGAAAGCAGCGCAATACGCTGCAAACTGAGCTATCTGCCCGTAAAGCCGACGGCAGCGATACTGCCGGTATCATCCAGCAGATGAAGGAAATCAGCACCCGCATAAAGAGCGTCGAGAAACAGAAGAAACCGGCCCCCCGACAGGCCCCCGCCCAAAAGCCGCAAACGCTCCCAAGCGCAGAATTTTTTCTCTGCGATCATAAGGCTTTCGCCGTAAGTGAAAGCGAGCTGACCTGTTCAACCAGCCAAACCGGAACCCCGGAATTCGAGAACGCGATACGAGAGCTCGAGAAATTTGAGGCAAAAAACCCAACCTTTCCCCAAAACTCAACGACTTGGCTTTTGAACTGGCACCAAAGCCGACCAAACGAGATTCTGAAGCTGTCACTGGTAAAAGACACCGACAGCGTGATCGCTGCCTTTTGGCATGCCGAGCGCAGAATAGGTCCACTGCGGATCCTATATTCTGCACCCATCGGCTCTTGCGACTTTTTCGATGTGCCGATGTCAGCAGGGGCCAATCCAAGACAGGTTATCAGCGTTCTTTTTGACACGTTACGGCAAAGTCAGCAAGATTTGTTCTTTTTCAAAAACGTCAACAGCCACTCCAGCCTCTATCAAGGTCTGAACCTTGGACACTGCGCTGTTCTTTCCTCTTCGAAGATCCACACCAGATGGCTGTCCGGAGAGACAACTCCAACCGACCGGCTCAGCAGCAAGCTAAAGTATGCGATGCGCTCCAAGCGCAAGAAGCTTGATGCGAAATGGGGCGCAGAGGCCGCCGTTCTGAAGCGCATCGCCACCTTTGCCGAATACCAAGCCCGAGAACAGGCATATGCCGATATCTTTCGGGAAAGATGGGGAACCAATGTCGCCGAGGACGTCAGTGCAAGGCGAACCAGTGTCTTGCGTACGATGCTCGCCACCGGAGGCTGCCGCGTTTATGAAATACATGTTGGCGGCGAAATCGCAGGGTACAAGATTGGGTTTATCCACCGAAACGTATTCTGGGAGTGGAAATCCTGTATCAAGGTCGAGTTTAATCCATACTCCCTCAATCACATTTTTATATCAGACCTGATGGAAAAACTTCATGCGGAAGGTTTGTTGGCATATAACTTCATGGCAGGTGATTATGATTATAAAAGAAGATGGGCCGACGACGGTTTGCAAACAACGAATTACCATTTTCTAATTGGCAACAGCACCATCGGCCGACTTGCAATCCCGGCAATAATTGCAGTCAAGAATATCAGAGACGCATTCAGGGAAACGACCCGCGCGGTCAGAAAAAAATATGTGAAAACCCAATGAACAGTCAATCTGAATTCCTTAGCAGGATTGCGTCCCACTTTCGCCAATTCGGCCTGCTTAGCGGGCTGAAACTGCTGCTGCTGACCCGGCTGCGCAATCTGTTCTACTCTGAGCGATTTTTGTTTTTGGAACTGCACCCTGCCGACCTGCACCCTGCCGACCTGCCCCCTGCTGGCAGCCCAGAGGATGGGGTCATCATAAGGGCTCTGGCAGCGGATGAAATACAGGCCTGCATTGCGGCCATTGGACGGGTTCAGCGGGAAAACGAGACTGTTTTTGTGGCGGAACGTGACGGCGAACTTCTGGGGTATGCCCGGACACAACTGGGCGGGGCTTACAGTTTTGGCAAGGGAGCTGAAGTGGTTCTGCCGCCGGATATTTTGATGTTGAAAGGCCTGCATGTGGCACGGGCGGCCCGTGGCCGCAGGATCGGGCGGTTCCTGAATCAGGCCCGTGTTTCCGCCACCCATACTACAGGCAAGAAAGTTTTTGTTTCGGCAATGTCCGAAAACCGGCCCGCGCTGAAGAACCTGTGGCGGAGCGGCTTTCAGGACGTGGCAGAGCTGTCGCGGATCACGGTACTTGGAAAACCCGTGTCCCGGCAGGTGCGGCCCTGTGGTTCCCAAGCCCGAGTTCCCCAATGGCTGAAGGATTTCGCGCGATGACTCTGAACATGGTCGTGTACCGGCAATGAAGGTTTCAGCGGCAAAGTTGCGATCAGCGATTGGGAACTACTGTTCCCCAAGACGATTTCCTAGGATTGTCGTATTTGAAAGCGATGACTGGGGCAGCATCCGGACAAGTTCGCCTGAGGCGCTGTCAGAATTGGTGCGGCGAGGATTCGACATGGATAAATCGGTCTATGCGGCCGATTGCATTGAAACCCCGCATGACATTACCGCCTTGGAGCAAGTGCTGGCTCGGCATGTGTCGAGCACCGGATCATCGCCTAAATTCACGGCTAATTTTGTGATGGCGAACCCGGATTTCGAGACCATCGAAGGCTCTGGTTTCCAGTCTTATCACTATACACCTTATTTCGAGGAACAGTCGCTTTTTGACGGGCCCGCACTGGCCGCAGCCTGGAGTGGCGCGATAGGCCGCGGCAGCTTTGGTCCGCAACTCCATTGTCGCGAGCACGTCAAATGGTGGACCTGGATGGAGGATTTGCGGCGCAAGGGCACTGATGCCACGGCCACCTTTGATCTGCGGATGTGCGGCGTGCCGCGGGTCTGTTCCGGAACACAGACGAGCTATTTTCAGCCGATTTATGTCGAGGACAACTACATCCGTTCCAATCCTCAGGCCATGGCAGACACTGTTTTGGAAGGCGCAGGCCTGTTCGAAGCCCACTTTGGCCGCAAATCAGAAACAACGATCGCACCCGTTGCCTTCTGGAACGACGGCATCGAGGCGCTATGGAACGAGGCTGCGATCAAAGGCATTCAAAGCCCTTGGCTGCAGAGCCTAAAGACCGATGACAAACTGAGCCATATCCCAAGATACCTAGGGCAGACCAACCGTCACGGCCAAACCTATCTGCTGCGTAATTGCACATTCGAGCCCCGCAAGCGGAGCTTAGGCTTTGACCGCTGTTTCGCCGACGTCAGCCGGGCCTTTAGATTCCGCAAGCCGGCGGTCATCAGCACGCATCGCGTAAATTATGTAGGCAGCGTGGAGCCCTCTGGGGCGGCACAGGCTCGTGAAGAGCTTGACCGACTGATTCAATCTATCCTAACACGCTGGCCTGAAACGGAATTCCTAACCAGTGATGAGTTGTACAGAAAGGTGATCAATGACACTTAAGTTCCACATTATACGTGACTACCGCAATTTTTTCTATAGTTCGACCAAACCACCTGATAGCAGCGTGAAGCTCGACCTGTTGGCCGCGCATCTCGAGGCAGCCGGTGCCACCTGCCAAGTTTGGGATTTCCGAAATATTGATTTGTCGGCGGATTGGGACGGCGAATTGGTCGTCTATCAGTCCTGTGAAGATCGCGGGCTGCTTTACAAAGACTACAGCGAAGACGTCATCCTCGCGCTTGAAATGCGCGGTGCGGTCCTGATCCCTGACTTTTGGGCGTTCCGCTGCCATCACAATAAGGCAATTCAAGAACTGGTCCGTGACCTCTACCTGCCGGACTCCAGGATTAAGTCACGGGTTTTCGGATGTTTCGAGGATTTGGAGAAAGAGATTTCTTCAGTTGTCTACCCCTGTGTTCTGAAGTCAGCAGCCGGAGCCAAGAGCACCGGGGTCAGCCTGTGTAAGAATGAACGGGATCTGCGCAAAAAAGCGCGGCGGATCTCTGCTTCGATTGACCCGGTTGAATGGCTTAAGGATCGGGTGAAACGGGTGGTCCGGCCCGAATATGTCCCCGTGTCGCAGCACAAGCGCAAGTTCCTGATTCAGACCTTTTTGCCTGGTTTAGGCGGCGATTTCCGGGTGACGGTCATCGGCGAACGGGCTTTTGCCATGCAAAGGTTTGTCCGCCCCAACGATTTCAGAGCCAGCGGCAGCGGACGGCGCACGCTCGACGATCCGGTCCCCGAGGTTCTCCTTGACTATGCCTTCGATCTGCGGCGCCGGTTCGATGTGCCCTATTGCTCGCTTGATATCGTGATGTATGACGGCAAGCCGGATCTGATCGAGTTCCAGTTCATGACCTTTGGGACCAGCACCGTGAACCAATCAAACCGGCATTTCGTGGAAACGGCGGATGGCATTCGCGAGATCAAGGAAAGCGTCGAACTGGAAAAGGCACTGGCCGATGCGATGGTCTTCTATGTCAGGCAGAAGGGGACAACCGTCGGGCTGCCCAGGGCGGCAAACCAGTGAAAAAGCGCATTCAGGCCATAGACGGCCTGCGGGGCGTGTGCATTCTTTTGGTCGTCTTGTTTCATTATTCCTATGTTTACCCAACCAAGCTGGGGACTGGTGAAGCAGTACTGTTTCAATTGCCCTGGGGAGGCGTTGGCGTTAGCATATTTTTTGTGGTCAGCGGACTTGTAATCATGAAATCCCTCGTCGCGTCGACCCCCTTGCAGTTTGCCATTTCGCGTTTTGCTAGGCTTTACCCTGCCTATCTGGTCTGTCTGACCATAACCACCGCGGCGCTCTACCTCTGGGGCGACTGGTACCGCAGCATCAGCATCGCACAGTACTGGACCAACGCGACGATGATGCAGTATTATTTGGGGTTTCGTAACGTGGATGGCGTGTATTGGTCGCTGCGCGTTGAAATCGTCTTTTACGTGCTCTCGGCGCTAATGTTCTTCGGACTGAAGGGCAAAGCGTTCTGGTGGGCCTTGCTTCTCTTTGCGGTAATCGCCTTCTTGGGTAATTCTGTTAACCTCCGCTATGATTTACCTGCAGCGGTTCTGATCGTGCCCAAAGTGTTCGTGTTCGAATTCATCCACTATTTTCTGATAGGAGTTGTTTGCTGTAAGCTGTTCTTTGACCACGGCCGTGACTGTCATTCCTCTCGATCTGGGAGGATCATGGTCGCGATTGCTGCAATTTCCTTTTTAGATCTTCTGGTCAACAAGCCGACTTACAAATTCGCGGCGGTCTCTCTTGCGGTTGCTGTGCTGGCTATCGCTGCGAAACGCCCCGGCAGCGCGGTCTCTCTGATGATATGCAGTGGTCCAATCCAATACTTGGGAAAGATCAGCTATTCGCTATATCTGCTGCATCAGGTCATCGGCTATCTTATACTCCGCATTTTGCAACAGGCGGGCATGGACCTGTCGCTGGCAATTCTTTGCACCCTCGGCATGGTGATCATCCTGACGGATCTGGTCCACCGCTTGGTCGAAGTTGGGTTTTCAAACCGGTTACGCTTATGGCTGTCGACGAAGCTCGTTATCGTTTAAACCCGCATTCCCCAAGTAACTTAACGTTTTGCACCTCTGAAGGCCAGTAATGTGTTATATTTCAGCGTGTTAACTGGGCTAAGGGCGGCTGGTCATGGATCACCGGAGGGTGCAAGCGAAACGGGTGATGTTCGGCTTGGTTTTGACCCGCGGGTACGACTGGAATTTCATGGTTCCAAGATCAGTTCTGACGGCGGATGCTGAGAGACACGCGAACTGGCCACAATCGCCTACACTCGCTGGTCGGCTGGCCGGGTACGATGATGTGAATGATGCGGATCGTTTATCGCTTGATCCGGTGATGCGGCAGGTGGTTGGCGGACGGGCTGTGGATGCCAAGGCCGCGTCAGCCAGCCAGATGGGCAGGTTCGAGACCGAGGGGCTGGCAACTTCGGACAATCGCACTGCGCTGGCTGACTTGTCTGGGAAATGGATCGACCGGGTTCACGAAGGCAAACCGCCCAAGTGGATCACGCTGGGTATGGATGGCTCGGTCAACCCGCCCCACGTAGCGCAGCAAAACACGGCTTGGAACGGCCATTTCGGCTGTATGTGTTATCACCCGCGGTTCGTCTTCAATCAGTTTGGCCATCCACCGCCCGACAGTGCA
>Ga0105358_10001369_pt1 | contig 13004 bp, 7 predicted proteins | sample GOMGulsemesocosm_5_FD_83509 | JGI IMG/M metagenome (GOLD analysis project Ga0105358, IMG submission 83509) | Methane-oxidizing microbial communities from mesocosms in the Gulf of Mexico - GOM15C Gulf of Mexico | ecosystem: Environmental > Aquatic > Marine > Cold seeps | place: Gulf of Mexico...
GCACCAAAACAACTGGCAACGCCAAATTACGCCGCGGTTACAAATTATGGCTACCATCTCGACGCAACAAAATTTGCCACTCTTTTACAAAAACACTGTACTGAAAAATTAAATGTTCAGCACATAGTTGATCATATGGACGATATTGTTTCAGCTGATAATGGTGATATTGCTGCGATAAGCACCAAAAAAAATGGTCAGATCGAGGGTGATTTATTTATTGATTGCACGGGAAGTGCATCATTATTGTTAGGCAAACACTTCAATATCAACTTCATCAACAAACAGCATATATTATTTAACGACAGCGCTCTTGCGGTACAAGTCCCTTACCCTACTGATGAAACGCCAATTAACTCAGCAACCCTATCAACAGCACAAAGTGCTGGCTGGATTTGGGATATTGGCTTACAGACACGACGTGGCGTCGGTTATACTTATTCAAGCCGTCACACAAGTGATGCTGAAGCTGAACAAACATTAAAAAAGTACTTAGAAAATTCAATTGGTGTAGAACAAGCCAACCTCTTAAAGCCCAGAAAAATACAATTTGAACCAGGCCACAGAGAAAAATTTTGGCATAAGAATTGTGTAGCCATAGGTATGTCAGCAGGCTTTCTTGAGCCTCTAGAGGCTTCTGCTTTGGCGATGATTGAACTCGCATCAAGCATGGTCAGTGAAGAACTACCCGTTACGCGTTCACATATGGATATTATCGCTGAACGTTTTAATAAAAGGTTTGAGTATAGATGGCAGCGTGTTATCGACTTTTTAAAATTGCACTATCTGTTAAGTGAGCGCACAGATTCTCAATACTGGCGTGATAACCACCAACCAGACAGCATTAGTGAGCAACTTCAAGCATTGGTATCCCTTTGGCAATTTCAACCACCTAGTCGTTATGACGTAATACAAAATGAAGAAGTTTTTCCTTCAGCAAGTTATCAGTACGTTCTTTATGGTATGGGTTTTAAAACTAACCCGCGTCCCAGCCCTCGGAAATTTGAAGCTAAGCCAACAGCAGAAAAAATGATTGCAGAAGTGCAAAGTAAAATAGATAAATACCTTACCGGTCTACCAAGCAACCGTGCGTTACTTAATCAGCTAAAAAAACAGTAATAAGATAAACATCAGTAAAAAGGTAGTAAGCATGAAAAATAAAATTAAAAATATTGTCATTGCTGGCGGTGGAACTGCTGGCTGGATGACTGCAGCAGCTTTTTCAAAGTTACTAGGTAAGAACTTAAACATCACCCTAGTTGAATCCGATGACATCGGTACAATTGGTGTTGGAGAAGCAACAATTCCACCAATAAAAACATTTCACAAATTACTTGGCATTAACGAGCAAGAAGTTATGCGAGCGACACATGCAACCTTTAAACTCGGCATTGGTTTTGAAAACTGGGGACAGGAAAGTGAGCAGTATATTCATTCGTTTGGAGTAACTGGCAAAGAGTGTTGGGCTGGCGAATTTCACCATTTTTGGTTACACGGTTTACGAAAAGGTATTAATTTTGATTTTGGTGACTACTGTTATGAATTACAGGCAGCAAAAGCTAATAAATTTGCCTTATCAACTAATACACCAATTAATTATGCTTATCATCTTGATGCCACACTCTATGCAAAATATTTACGAAAATTTAGTGAAAACTTAGGTGTTTCTCGTATTGAAGGCAAAATTAAACAGGTCAATAAAGAGAATCAAACAGGTCATATCAATTCTCTCACGTTAGCTTCAGGGAAAGTGATTGAAGGAGATTTTTTTGTTGACTGTACAGGCTTTCAAGGGCTTTTAATTGAACAAGCCCTGCATACTGGCTTTGATGATTGGTCACACTGGTTACCTTGTAACAGAGCTGTAGCCGTACAAACTAAAGCCGTTTCAGCACCATTACCATACACTCGCTCAATTGCTCATAAAAATGGTTGGCAGTGGAGAATACCTTTACAAAATCGTGTCGGCAATGGCTTGGTTTATTGCAGTAAGTATTGCTCTGACGAGGATGCTATAGATAAATTAATAGCAAATATTGATGGAGAGATGATAACCGAACCGCGAGTAATAAAGTTTAATACTGGTCGTCGCCGCAAAGGTTGGAACAAAAATTGTGTTGCTTTTGGATTATCTAGTGGTTTTATCGAGCCACTGGAGTCAACAAGTATTCATTTAATCATGTCTGGTATAATTCGTTTATTACGCTTATTTCCTTTCGATGGCATTCATCAATCGGCTATCGACGAATACAACAATAAACTTGATTCAGAATTAAATGCAGTTCGTGATTTTATCATATTGCATTACAAAGCCACTAAACGTGAAGACAGCAACTTTTGGTTACATTGTAAAAATATGGAAATTCCCGCTTCACTGAGTCATAAAATACAATTATTTAAAGACACTGGTCGTGTCTTTCTCGATGACGGTGATATATTCCGTGTCGATTCGTGGACCCAAGTAATGCTGGGACAGGGCATTATGCCAGAACAATATCACAAAATAGCTGAGGTTATGAATGATAAAGAACTAGAGAACTTCATGGCTAGTTTAAAATCATCAATCACTAATGCAGTAGAGAAATTACCCAGTCATGGTGAGTTTGTACAGAACTATTGTAAATCAGATTATTAGCACTGAGTCGCTTTATAAAAAACAAAAAGGCTTGCGATTTACGCAAGCCTTTTTAATTTTTTACTAGAAAAATTTAGGTACTATTAGTAAAAAATTAAGGTGCATAAACATATTAAAAAAATTTTACTCAGAACGCTGATTAAACAAAAAATATGCTATACATAGTTATGATTAAAATATTCTATACTTTCTGCTTATTTCTGACATTCCCAGCTTACTGTTTAGAAGTTGTTTTTATCGACCCTACGATTGATAACAGCCCTTTCTGGCAGCAAGTAAGACTAGTTGCAACATCTGCGGCCAAAAACCTCGATATTGAACTGAAAATCTATAGTAGTGGTGGTCACAGACTATGGCAAAAACAGGCTATTAACCAAATTATCAACCAACAGAATAAACCTGATTACATTATTTTTCTTCCTTTTGATGGCACTGTTGTTGACTCGTTTACCAAACTAGAGCAAGCAAAAATTCCTTTTATCACTTTAGAAAGACCTGTTTTTTCCGATGTGCAAAATACATTAGGACAGCCTAGAGGTAAATTTAAATTCTGGTTAGGGGAAATATACCATGATAATAAAAAGGCAGGACAGTTGCTCGCCAAAGCCTTGTTTAAGGCAAGTACTAATTATATAAAACCAAGCAATAAAAACTTAAATGTAATCGGCATTTCAGGTGGTTATAGTGGTCAATCAAATGAACGTAATGCAGGACTAATTGCTGAGTTGGAACAACATAGCAATGATTTTTCTCTAGCTCAAATTGTAAACGCCCATTGGCAAAGAAAATTGGCTGCTGAAAAATTTGATGGATTATTAAAACGTTATAACAAAACGTCAATCGTATGGACTGCTGCAGATGTTATGGCTTTAGGGGTAGTAGATGTCGCAGAGCAAAGAGGAAAAACAATTAACAAGGATTTATTTATTGGCGGCTTTGACTGGGCAGGTGAAGCACTACAGGCTATTAAGAATAACGTTTACACTGCCAGTGTTGGAGGGCATTTTATGCAAGTCGCTTGGGCATTAGTTAAAATATACGATCATGCCAATAATAAACCAGCTTTTAATATTGGCGGTAATGCGCCCTCTTACGAATTACAATTAATCGACAGAAATAATATTGATGACTATCTAATATTACTTAACAGTCCAGATTGGAACAAAGTAGATTTCCGTCAATATACATTATCTCATCAAGACTACTTAACGGGCTATCAATTTAACTTATCAAAGGTAATAGCTAAACTAAACGAAAAGAACTAATTCGCTGCTGTTTTAACATTAATTATTACTATATTCTCTAGCACTTTCTGGGTCTCTTTCGATGCAAAAGTATTTTTTAGTTTGAAAACTATTCTCTTCGCTAATTGGCCTTCATCAAACCAAGGATAATAAATAACATCTGTTAGATGAGTCACACTACTGAAGAATAAAAAACAAACAGGTAACTGTAATTAAAAATGCGATTGAAAGAATACATTATTTAACTCAAACCTATTTATTACTGACAGGTAATCAAAGCTTTATCAACCTTGTTTGGTCTAATATAAACATTTGTAAAATCAATAGTTAACTGTGTGCTTGTCGTTAAAGAAAATGGGCTAGTTATTTTGCTAACATTAGCACCAGCATTTTCAAAACATTGCAAGTCAATACTCAGCGTCTGCCACTGGTTAACTTCAAATAAAGATAATTGCTTAGTTATATTGACTTTACCTTGACAACTTTCACCACATGTCATCGATAAATATAGGCCTTGTTGTTCTGATAATTGATTTAGTTCAGTCAAACGTACCGTAAATTCAAGTCTTGAATTAGCCTTGTTATATTGCGTTAAGTCTGTGGCATAATTACTGATAAAAGCAATTTTTCCATTTTCCTTGCCGTTAAAAATAGCTCTTCGAGCATCTTCTTGCACACTTCTATCAATAGTTCGAACATATACCGCTTTATTTTCAATAACACTACTTGTCATAATACTTGAGGAGTCAGCATCTGAAATCATCACTTTCCAGGGCGCTTTAATTGAGCTTTCAAAAAGGGTAATACTTTGTAAGCTCTCCGAAGCCTTTACATTCATGACTTCAAGATCATCAGGTAAAATATTTACATCGTCATAACTCAAGCCGAAACCATAGGGTAATAATGGTTGATAATCGTCATCAAAACGGTTCACATTAGTTTGGTCTGCAGATGAAGGCCAAGAGTAAGACAATTTACCAGTGAAATCATAATTAGTGCTACCATTTGAATTACTGAAAAGCACATCTGCTACGGCAACACCTTCAGAGCCAGGTAACCACACAGCCACAAAAGCATCAGAGGCATTAAGCTCAGCATTAACCCACATTGGACGACCACTGATAAATAAAGAGACCACTTGAATACCATCAGCTTTAAGGCGTTTTAATAAAGCTAAATCTTGTTTGACACCTTGTTGATACTCTAAGTTTTCTAGATCACCTACACCCTCAGCATAAGGTTCTTCACCAAAAACAACGATGGCAACATCTGGCCTAATTTGATAATTGCCGTCAACATCTAATTCAACATTACCACCTTGCGCTGTAACCTGCTGCTTAATTCCATCATAAATAGAGCTGCCACCAGGGAAGTCTTCATTAAAATTATTAGTGCCTTGCCAAGTGATAGTCCAACCGCCTGACTGTTTACCAATATTATTAGCACCATCACCAGCAACAAGAATCTGTTGATTTGCTGAAAGTGGTAATAAGTTGTCTTTATTTTTCAATAAAACTAGCGACTCTCTTACCGCTTGTCTGGCAACCTCTCTATGCTCAACTGCACCAATTAACTCGATCTTGCTGGATAAAGTTCTATTGATCGGGCTTGGTTTATTAAAAAGACCCGCTCTAAATTTAACTCGTAAGATTCGACTAACAGCATCATCAATTCGTGCCTTTGAAATCTCCCCACTTTACACTTGAACAATAGTGTTTTCATATAGTGGTTTCCAAGCATCAGTTGGCACCATAAAAATGTCTAAGCCTGCATTAATCGCCTGCGGGCAGCTTTCATTTGAACAACCTTTAACTTGACCGTGACCATTCCAATCACCTACAACAAAGCCATCAAAGCCCATTTTTTCTTTTAATAGGTCAGTGAGTAAATACTTATTGCCATGATTTTTCTTACCATGCCAGCTATTAAATGAAGCCATAACCGATTGAGCACCTGCAGTTAAACCACCGACATAACCCTGACCATGAAGTTCAAATAACGCTTGCTCTGAAGAAAGATTATTTCCTTGGTCATCGCCTCCCTCGGTGCCACCGTCACCCAAAAAGTGCTTTACAGTGCTAATAACACGTTTATCCCCAAGAAAGTCTTTATTGGCCGCGCCTTGCAAACCTTTTACAATCGCTGAAGAGTACTCTCTGACAATTTCAGGATCCTCTGAGTACCCCTCATAAGTTCTACCCCAACGATCATCACGAATCACGGCAACAGTTGGAGCAAAAACCCAATCAATGCCCGTGACCATGACTTCTGTTGCGGTAATTGCTGCTATTTTTTCAATTAACTTTGGGTTATTTGTTGCTCCCAAAGCAATATTGTGAGGAAACAAAGTAGCACCTATAACATTATTATGACCGTGCACCGCATCTGTCCCCCACATGGTTGGAATTTTATTACCGTCTAAACTGTCATCTATTGAGGCTTGGTACATATCTTCGGCTAAGTTAACCCAATCACTAGGCGTAGAATGTTTATCATTATTTGGAAAAGCGCCACCACCATTTAAATATGAGCCAAACCCATATTTACGCATATCCTCAACATTAATATCTCGTATTTCTGGTTGTATCATTTGTGCCACTTTTTGTTCAAGTGTCATTGTCGCTAATAAAGACGCTACTTTTGCTTCAATAACATTATCTTTTTTTACTGCTATATCAAGTGTCGGCCAAATTTCAATATTAGCTGGTGCAGTTGTTTCATCAGGCTTTATTGAAGGCTCTGATAATGATTTATTTACGTTACAACCAACAAACAAGGGTGTAATAAGCAAACAGAACATGCCTGTAGTAAAGGAGTTGCTTTTAAACTGAATATTCATAAAATCAATATTTCTCATAGGACTATTATGTTCATCTGGTCTTTAATTTAAGTTGTTAACTGTCAGCTACTTCGATGCATTCATAGTAGATAGATTTATTGATCAATCACCTTAACTTTACTGCCAAACAAGCCGTAATAAGTAATGAACAAATAACACAAAATAGGTAAGAAAAATGCTGATTGAATGCCAATACTATCGGCGAGAACACCCTGAATAAGTGGGATAATGGCACCACCTACAATAGCCAGACATAAAATACCTGAAGCTTGGCTAGTGTGTTGACCTAGACCATTGATGGCCAGGCTAAAAATAGTTGGAAACATAATGGAGTTACATAAACCCACTAATAAAATAGCAACCATAGCAAGTTGCCCTGACGACAACATAGTGACTGAAATCAAAAGCACGGCAAGGATTGCATTAAAACTTAACGCTGTACCGGCATCAATTTTTTGCATTACCACAGCGCCAATAAATCGACCTACCATTGCCCCACCCCAATAATAAGCAATATAATTTGCTGCCTCTGACTCTGCTAAACCAGCAATATCAGGATCTGCAAAAAAGCTCACCAAGAAACTACCAATAGAAACTTCCGCGCCAACATAAACAAAAATACCCAGCGCACCTAGAACCAAGTGACGATACTGCCAAGCGCTACCCGAAATGTCTTCACAGAATTCTTGTTGCGGTACTGTCATATCAGGAAGTTTTAACCAAGAAAATATTGCCGCAAGAATTAACAACATGGCAGCCAGTAGTACATAAGGTATCTGCACAGATTCAGCACTTGCTTGAGCAGAGATTGACTCAGCGGCTTCATTCAAAATTAACAAGGCGCCAAAAAAAGGCGCAACCGTTGTACCCAAGGCGTTAAAAGCTTGCGTCATGGTTAAACGAGATGAAGCTGTTTTAGCATCACCTAACATACTGACATAGGGGTTAGCCGAAACTTGTAATAAGGTAATTCCGCTAGCAAGAACAAATAATGCCATTAAAAATACAGGATAACTATGCAAGCTGGCAGCAGGATAAAAACATAAACAACCGACGGCTGCAACGACTAAGCCTAAAACAATACCTTTTTGATAACCTAATTTTTTTACAATAACCCCTGCTGGCAGAGATACGATAAAATAAGCACCAAAAAAACAAAATTGAACCAACATAGCTTGGCTATATGATAAGTCAAACACACCTTTTAAATGGGGAATCAAAATATCATTTAGGCAGGTAATAAATCCCCACATAAAAAATAATGATGTTAATGATGTTAACGCAAAGCGATAATCACCATCAGTAGACACATTAACACTTGGTGTTGAAAGAGTAGAGTTTGAAAACAATGCCATAATGACCCTTAACTATTGGTTTAGTAATTTTTAGGTAACCAGCAAAGTACTCAAATTACGCGTTCAAATGCTGTATTGCATCACAGGCAATATAACAACGTGCCAGCTGGCTCTAAATGAAAAGAACCTACAACCCAGAAAATGTAAGCGCTTCCATTTATTGTTATTTAAAGCTACTAGTAAACATTTTTCAAGTGTTTTTTTAAAACTTAACAAAAATATCAATTGATATAGCACTTTAAGCTATAGAAATTTATCGTAAAATTAAACGAAAAATTTTATGAACCACAATGAAAATCAATCATGGTGTTTTAACAAAATTTAGGCTTTTAAACTATACTAATTGATAGCATTCTTGACCGATATTAGCTGCCAGATGAACAAATATATCATTTACCTGATTTGTGTAATTGCGCTCCCTGCCTACTCACTAGAAGTCATTTTTATTAACCCCTCTTTCAAAGGAAGTCCATTTTGGGACCAAGTCAGTGAAGTTGCTAATGCTGCAGCTGTCGACCTTAATATTTCATTAAAAACAATTCACAGCGGCGGTCATCGCTTATTTCAAAAAGAGCAAATCAGTAAGATAGTGCTACAAGATACTAAACCAGATTATCTAATTTTCATGCCTTACGATGGCACCGCATTGGAAACGTTCAGTAAATTAGAGTTTGCTAAAATTCCTTTTATTACCCTCGAAAGAACTCTTTTTCCTGACTTAAATATCAAACTAGGTCAACCTAAGCAATATTTTAACTTTTGGTTAGGTGAAATATACCACGATAATAAAAAGGCTGGGAGACTGCTTGCTCACGCCTTAATAAGAGCAAGTAAAAGTAAAGTTGCTCAAACGAATGGATTGAATGTTGTTGGCATCTCTGGTGATATGAGCGGTCATTCAAGTGAACGTAATGCGGGGCTAATAGAAGAACTAGAGCAAGATACTGACTTTTCGCTTGCTCAAGTAGTTAATGCGCGTTGGGAGAGAAAGGTATCAGGAGAGATGTTCCTGGGTTTATTGCAGCGCTACCCTGATATTGAGATAGTGTGGACTGCAGCAGATATAATGGCACTAGGAGTAATAGATGTTGCGGTTAACCAAGGTATGACAATCAATCAAAATTTATTTGTTGGTGGTTTTGATTGGACTGTTGAAGGGTTAAAAGCTATTGAAAATGATAGTTATACCGCAAGTGTTGGCGGCCATTTTATGCAGACCGCTTGGGCGTTAATTAAACTATTTGATCACTTCAATGGAATACAAGCATTTACCAATACAACAGAAAAATCAACTTACCAGCTGCAATTAATTGATGGTAATAATATTAGTGATTACCAAGTATTACTTAATAACCCCGATTGGAGTAAAGTGGACTTTCGACAATTTTCACGAATACATCAAAAGCAGCTATCTGATTATCAATTTGATTTTTCAGCAGTTTTGAGAGACTTAAACCAATAACTCTATCTTTTAAGACTATTAATCCTCACTGTTTTCAAACAAAAAGATGAACATTGCATCAACATCTATCATCAACAACACGTAGTAACTTTCACTGGTAGTCTATGGTTAAATTTTCAAATAAAAGTAATAACCAAGCTACTATGAGTTACAAAACATTACATTTACCGTTATTTATTACCTCTATTTTTCAATAACTTAACCACTACAAACATAAAACAAAGTAAAATATGTTGACCCCAGGCTGATAAAACACTAATCTAAATGTAAGCGCTTACATTTAGATTAGTTAAATTCAAAAAATAACTTTACTCAATGACTAAGCGATTTCAAAAATACAGCAACTTAATCATTAAGTTCAAAAACAGGTGAAAACTAACATTATGTCTACTCTTTCTTTACCTCATCACTCTAAAATGCTTTCTGATGATTTTTTATATGGTGTTGCTACTGCATCTTTTCAGATAGAAGGCGGGGCTGATAGTCGATTACCTTGTATCTGGGATACCTTTTGTAATACTCAAGGGAAAGTAGCCGACGGTTCAAATGGTGAAGTTGCTTGTGATCATTTCAACAACTGGAAACAAGATGTTGAACTTATCAATTATTTAGGAGTAGATGCCTATCGCTTATCAATTTCTTGGCCGCGTGTTATCAAAGAATCAGGAGAACTAAACCAAGAAGGTGTAGATTATTATCTTGCGATCTTAGATGCCCTAAAAGCTAACAACATCAAACCATTTGTCACGCTATACCACTGGGATTTACCTCAACATATTGAAGATAATGGTGGTTGGTTAAATAGAGAGACAGCCTATTTATTTGCATCCTATACCGATAAAATTAGCCAAGTATTCTCTGGTAGAGTCCACGCTTACGCAACGTTAAATGAACCGTTTTGTAGCGCCTTTTTAGGTTACGAAGTTGGTGTGCACGCCCCTGGTATTGTTGGAAAACAATATGGGAAAAAAGCAGCTCATCACCTGTTACTTGCTCATGGTTTAGCAATGGAAGTACTAGCGAAAAATAGCCCAGACACATTAAATGGCATAGTGCTTAATTTTACTCCTTGCTATCCTGAAACTGACTCCAGTGAGGATAAGAAAGCGTCTGATTTTGCCGATGATTATTTTAATCAATGGTATATCAAGCCATTATTTGACGGTGAATATCCAGAAATCATGACACAATTACCTACTGAAAATCATCCTGAAATACATGACGGCGATATGGCTATCATCTCTCATTCTATGGATTTTTTGGGCGTTAATTTCTATACCCGAGCCATTTATAAGGCGGATGAAGAAGAACACTTCTTTCAAATAGATCCTCCTGCACCTATAACTGATATTGGTTGGGAAATTTACCCTAAAGCTTTTACTGAGTTATTAGTATCATTAAACGAAAAGTATTCATTACCACCAATTTATATTACAGAAAACGGTGCAGCAATAGACGATAAGTTAGTTGACAGTGCGGTTAATGATACCGATAGAATCGATTATTATCAAAGCCACCTTAATGCTGTACACGATGCAATAGAACAAGGTGTTACCGTCAATGGCTACTTTGCTTGGAGCCTGATGGACAATTTTGAATGGGCAGAAGGTTATTTGAAACGTTTTGGTATTGTATATGTTGATTACGATACTCAAGTAAGAACCATCAAAGCCAGTGGTCTTGCGTATAAAGAGTTAATATCGAATAGATAACTAATTGATGGCTAATTGATGGCTAATTGATAATTTATTGATAGCTTAAGCCTGACTATAATAACTATATGAGAACCTTAATGACTAAACTACCCTTTTATGAAAAAGTAGGTTATGCCATGGGCGATGCTGCCGCTAATTTAGTATGGCGTGGCGCTTTAGCTTACTTAGCTGTATTTTATACTGATACTTTTGGTTTAACTGCTGCTGCTGCCGCTATGTTGTTTTTAGTAGTACGTTTATCAGATGGCGTGACTGATATTATTATGGGCATGATAGCTGATAGAACCAATACACGCTGGGGTAAATTTCGCCCTTGGATATTATGGTCTACCCCGTTTTTAGCACTGTTTATGGTGTTATGTTTTACCACACCACAGTTAAGTTATACCAGTAAACTTATTTATGCTTATGTCACCTACATAGGTTTAACACTTGCTTATACATTAAATAATGTACCCTACTCCGCTTTAATGGGAGTAATGACACCAAGTGATACTGAACGTACTAGTTTGTCCGGATTTCGTTTTGCTGGTGCATTTGCAGGTGGTTTGTTAGTGATGGGCTTTTTACCTGATTTAGTAGCCTATTTTGGTGAGGGTAACGATGCTATGGGTTATCAATATACCATGTACTTATTTGCTGCTATTTTGATTCCTTTAATGATTATCACCTTTGTTAGTACTAAAGAACGCATTACCCCTGCGATAGACGAGTCTGTCAGTTTAAAGTCAGAGTTACTTGATTTAAGTAAGAATTTACCTTTTATTATTTTACCATTACTAGCAACGACATTATTTTTCTACTATCGCAATATTTATAGTGGACTATTTTTTGTCGTTATTATGGCTTCTATATGGGCACTGACTAAACATTTAATTAGAAACACTCCTGATGATATGAGTGGTACCCAAAGAGATATGGTTGATTTACTAACCAATAAACCTTGGTTAATACTGCTAGGTATGGGATTTTTAACCATGATGTTTAACGGCATTAAATATGGCACCGTAGCCTATTACTTTAAATACCAAGTGGGTGATGAACTTATGACTGGTAAGTACTTCATCGCGCTATTAATTGTTTCTATTTTAGGTGCATTATGCACTGGTTATTTATCTAAAAAATTAGGTAAACGTAAATTATTTATCGCTTCACTTATCCTAAGTGGTTTGCTCACTGCTGGTTTTTATTGGGTACCTAAGGGCAATATACAAGCTATTTTCATTTTGGGTTGTAGTGCTGAGTTTTTTGCCGCCATGATGCCAACGTTATTTTTTACCATGTTAGGTGATTCAGCCGATTATTCTGAATGGAAAAATGGCCGCCGTGCCACTGGGTTAATCTATTCTGCAGGAACCTTTGTGCAAAAAACGGGTGGTGGTTTTGCTGGTGCATTGGTATTAGTTGTCTTAGCAAGTTATGGTTATGATGGCATGGATAAAGCGACTATCGAAGCATCTTTGCCGGGTATGCAATTATTGATGAGCTGGATTCCTGCTGCATTTGCTTTTACTGGTGCTGCATTAATGATTTTTTATCCTTTAACCAGTAAACAAAATCAACAAATTGGTGATGAATTAATGCAACGTAGAGCACCTTTAGCGACAACATAGTTTTGATATTCAATTTTAGCTCTGTTCCATGATACTGTTGTCTATGCTATAAAACGTTGATTTTATATACTTTGTAGGTCGCCCTTTAGGGCGTCAATGTGATGGGCTAAAGCCCAACCTACATAGTGATAAGAACATTAA
>Ga0105358_10001372_pt1 | contig 12978 bp, 11 predicted proteins | sample GOMGulsemesocosm_5_FD_83509 | JGI IMG/M metagenome (GOLD analysis project Ga0105358, IMG submission 83509) | Methane-oxidizing microbial communities from mesocosms in the Gulf of Mexico - GOM15C Gulf of Mexico | ecosystem: Environmental > Aquatic > Marine > Cold seeps | place: Gulf of Mexico...
TAAATATTTTAAAAAACACACCTATTGATTCATTCCCAAACAATGAATTTCTTGTAGCAAACATCTCAACGCCTTGGGAAGAACAAGGAATTGATTGCACTACGTGGATGAATCAAGTTAAAAATATGCATGGGGTTAATACAACAACAAAACCATATTCCCCACTCAAATTCGAAGTTGTCAGTGCGATTGTTAAGGAAGCTATTTCTTTTATAAATGAGGATTTTGACACAATAATTGAAGTGTTTGATGAGGTTGAAAACTTTCACAAAAAAAAGCCTCCTATTCATAAAACTCATGAATTACTAGGTACAGCATTTAAAGATAAACATAAAGTTTTAGGGCAAATATTACCGCTTACGTTAATTGGTGGTAAGTCTGAATATCGAGGATGTATAACTCAGGGTTGGTTTTCTAAATTAGAGAGGTTATCTCAAGGTGCCGCAGCTTGGATTGTGTTACTCACAACAGGGTTACGTAATGTTGACATGAGAAATCTTGAAAAGGGCTGTTGCCAACCATCAAGGCGACACAAGTTAATAAATTATCTTATAACTGACATTCAAAAGGTCCACCTTAAAAATTACGTGTTACCAGTGCCATCGCAAACGGTAAAAGCGATAGATTTAGCTGAACGAGGTAAGATAGGTAGAACTGGGAATTTAGTCTTTACAAAAAGCTCTTCTATCTTTGTTTCCGTTGGAAACGATAAGCAAAAAATGAACGAAGGAGATACTCTAAGTAGGCTTTTGAAAGAATTTGCCAGCCACTATAATATATCACTTGATACAATTTCTGGTGAATCAGAAGCTACTCCACACTGTGTTAGAGCTACACTGGCTGGCTATATTGGAACAAATAGCACAGCAGCAATTCTAATTTTAAAGAAGCTTTTTGGTCATAGCAACGCATTGATGCCTGATGCGTACTTATCTCATAATCCTTTGGTTATCGCTGAAAGAAACAAGAATATTACAAACTCCCAAGAAACTTTAGCAGAAGATATGGCTCAAGGCATGATTTCTGGAAAGCTTTCAGGAACGAAAGGAAGGCAAATGCTTGACGGTGCGGAGCATATTAAAAGCGAACTAATAAATGAATCAATAACCGAAATGGACATGCAGATTAAGTTAAAAGGGCGTATTAAGGAAATGCTGCTTAGCCGAATTCAAGAAAATCAGGTTTACGCACTCAAAACACCTATGTCTGTTGTGTGCATGAGAAATTGTAGCGACAGTTCTGATACTCCTTGTTCAAAACTATCAAATCATGAGGTAAGGAAGGAAAGTGGTGTAAGTAAAGATGTTACGGATGCCCTTTCAACTTTACCTAACCCATCCCAATGCGTTGGAAAAGAATGTTCGGATGCATTATTTGGTCAAGCTTGGAGTCGTGATTTACTTGGTACTTTTGATTATTACATCAAATACTTAAAGGGTGTCGGACACCTATCCATTGATATTAAAACTGAAGCTGAACTTTTTGTTAAAAATTACGGTTCAATTTTAAAAGATATCTACGCTGACGAGCGTGGGGAGGGGTATTTTGACTAAAAAAAATATTACAAAGGAACGAGATAGTCGAACACATGATGAGAGAATTACCGCACTTCGAGATGCCTTTGAGCGATTGAAGGTTAGGGCAAATGCCACTGGCAGTATCAATGATTGCTCCGTTAGAAAGGTTTGCTATAAAGCTAATGTTAGTGATTCATACATGTACGAAGACAAATTTAAAGATATAGAAATAAACAAAAAGTATCAATCTGTTAAGAATGAAATAAAGAGCTTTAAAAAAGATTTTAAAAAAAGTACCGTCCAGTCTGAATTGGGCTTAGTGATAGCTTCCAAGGAAAGTATGGAAACAGAACGGAACAAGGCACATTTACAATATAGAGATAGCTTAAAGCAAAACGTAGGCTTAAAAGCCAGTTTGAAAATAGCTAACGATAAATTACAAGCACATAATCAACTTGCGGTTAATATTTCCCATTCCAACTTGCAAAGTCAGAGCAATCAAAATAAGCAATATTCTATAAAATCTGACCCTAAAGTAGTTTCTCCTGATGCCTATCTGTATAAAAACGGTAAATATTCATACGGTGATAAGAATGTACGAGAAGCTGCTTGGTTAACGGCTCGACACCAATTTGTAGAATTACTAAAACGAAATTTATCTACGAGAGTTTATATATTAGTAGGCGCACCATGTGCTGGTAAGACGTATTGGTCTAAACAGTTAAATTATTATAATGATATGCATACCCTTGTTGTTGATGCCACAAACCTAACCAAATCAGATAGGAGTTCATGGTTCAGTTTAATATACAAATACAAGAATCAAGTTGATATAAAGGCTTGTGCTGTCTACTTTGACACCCCTCATACAGTGCTAATGGAACGAAATAACCAACGACCTCCTGATAAGAGGTTAACTAACGAGGAGTTGCAGGGTAAATTCATTAGACTTGAACCCGTTGATGTATTTGAAGACTTTGATGAAATAATAGTGGTGAGACATGAATAGGCAAAACCTACAATCAGAATATGATGCTGGAACTATAGGCAAGCAGGCACTTGGTAGTCTTAGGCGGTTTAAGCTGCAAGATATTCTTAATAGTATTCTTGCGCTCCCAAGTTCTGAAGTTGTAGGTTGGCTGGATAAGAAAAAATCAAGAATAGACCGCTCAAAATTAGCTCTTGCTGTAGGTTTAAGAGTCAAACCTGATAATTTAAGACAATCTTTCAAGTCTGAAATTGAAGCTGCTGAGTTTAAATTACGACAATTAAACGTAATCATAAGTGATTCAAAAACAAATAAGCAAATAGGTGATGAAAATGTATCCCATTTTTTAAGGTTTCTTGAAGAACGACTAGCAACCAGTGGTTACGAATGGCCTATCAACAACAAAAAACGTCTTTACCATAAAAGAATCTGGTCATATTTTCTAGACCAATCAATCGAAGATATAAAGTCAGCTCCAACATTTTTTTCTCGTAACGCCACCGTCAAGGAAAAGCTGGCAAACATTGATGTGATGATTGTAAAAAATGAAGTTAAAACTATTTGTTATGCATCAGAAACTGCTCTTGATGAAATGCAAGAAACAATGACATCTGCTGCTATTTCAAAACTTCGCCAGCAAGTTAAGGAGGTTCGAGAACAATTGGTTGGTGAACGTGAAGAACGTAAAAGGCTCGAATCTGAAAATCATGCCATCCATATTGAATTAGAGCAATACAAAGCAAGAGATAAGGCTATGCAGAGTCCTAGCATTTCTGGGTTGAAAATAGCTGGTGCTCATTGATGCATCAAGCAACAGGAACAGTTACTAGGCTTGTTTTTAATTCTGATAAGCGTCAAATTTTCAGACTAAAAACAGTAGATGCATCTTTTCGGGTTTTACTGGATGATGCAGAGCAAAGTGTTGAGATTGGTGAGCATATAACTGTTGATGGCGCTCTTGTTTCACATCAGGAGTTTGGAGAGCAATTTCATGCAGAGAAAATCACTTACACACCAGTCACCCATGATTTGATTGCTGACTTTTTAATGCAAGGGTCAGGTATTGGTAAATCAATCGCTGATCGCATTCTGAGATCTTTTCCAAATGATCTGATAGAAAGACTCGAACACAAAGATATTGATGCTCTGTGTACTATTAAGCGCGTTTCTCGCGCATCGGCAACGGTAATTGTAAATCAGTGGCATCAACAAAGCGGTAAAGCAGAGCTTATATCTTTTATTGAAGGTGTTTTAAGCAACGCCAGAATCATCGACAGAAAACAGATTAAACAAGCAGCACTAAAAGCTTACGGCTTCTATAAAGATGAAACTGTTGTAAAACTAGTGAATGACCCTTTTCGTTTGTGGGCATTCTCAAGTTTCAAACTTGCAGAAACATTTGCAAGAGCCATGAACATTGCTGATGACGATGAAAGAAGATTAATTTGTGCAGTAGAAGAATCAATTTACCGAAAGCTTAAAGAAGGTAGTACACAAGTTTACCCTCTCGAATTCCAACAAGAACTTGACAAGTTAGTAGGCTCAAACCTATCAATTAAAGCCATTGTTGCAGCAAATAACGCAGCAAACTGCTCACCTCCGAGAATTATAATAAAACATTCAGAATTAAATCCTGTTGGCTCTTGGGCAAAACAGATGCAGGTTGAATCACCTCACCAGCACTTGTACAACCAGACCTACGCGCTAGCGGGAGTTGCTATTATTGAAGAATATGTTCAGGAGCAATTGCTACTAAGAATTGAACAGCATATTGAAAACATTAACGTATCAGATAATGATATTTCAACTTACCAACTCCCGTCTGGTCATCACCTCAATAAAGACCAGCAATTATCTGTAAAGACTGTTTTAACAAGTACGGTATCGGTAATTAGCGGTGGTGCTGGCACAGGTAAGACATCTGTACTTTATGCTGTGAATCATATGATAAAAACGGCTGGGCAACATGTAATACAAGTAGCGCTGGCAGGAAAAGCTGCACAAAGATTGATACAACAAACCGATGATGATGCTTTTACCATTGCGACATTGTTAAATAAAATATCAAGGAATAAAGCATTTCTTGATGAATACGACATTCCAGTCTTTCATATTGATGAAGCCAGTATGGTTGATTTACAAACTATGTACCGAGTACTGAAAGCCTTTGAAAGCAAGCCGATTAGACTAGTTTTTATTGGTGATTGGGCGCAACTAGCACCAATTGGTATTGGCTTGGTTTTTCATAAGCTAATGAACTCAAATAAAATATCTTTAGTTGAGCTAAAACATAACTACCGCAGCAAAGGCGGTATTGTTGATATATCAGATAAAATTAAAAATGGCGAAAATTTTACTAGCAACAATGAAGTGGAGATTATTGAGTATCAAGAAAATCAAAATGTATTAGATATTGTACGTGATACATATATTAATAACATAAAGAACAATGGAGGAGTTTATGTTATTGCCGCAAGGAAAAAAACAGTAGCAGAAAGCAATATCATGCTCCACAAGTTATTGCGTAGCAGGGATGTAGTTATTAAGTCAGCACCAGAATTCAGGGTGAACGATGAAGTTATATACAAACGAAATGATGAAAAGTTAGGATTGGTAAATGGCTCTACTGGTCGTATTGTCAGTGGTGAGACGGTTTTACAACAAAATAATACGCAAGAATTTGCTGACCTTGTTGTTAATTTTGAATTGGAAGGACTTAAAGCTTTAGAAACGGTTGATATAAAAGATTCAAACAAAGGTGAATATTACCTGCAACATGCCTACGCAATAACATGTCACTCGGCACAAGGTAGTGAATTTGGCACAGCGATTATTGTTGTTGAAAACTCAAGGCTAGTCGAGCGAAGTTGGCTTTACACTGCTATTACAAGAGCTAAATTCAAAGCCATTTTGATAGTAAAGGCTGGTCAAATTCAAGAGGTATTAAATCGTGGATTTTCATTTGAAAAAACAAATTCAGGACTAACAGTATGAAAAAAATAATATTCAACCATACGGATGACGGTGAAGTTCCTATTCCATACTTTAAAGGTGGTGAAGTACACACTAATTTATTAAATTTTTTAATCTGTCGGCACAATTACCGCAGTTATTTTCTATCAGCAAAGAAACCGACAACTCAAGTAACAATCAAAAACATTGCTCACCATGTGGCTTACTTAATTAATATATTTGCAGAAAATGAAGATAAGCATGGAAACCCTAAGCCTATTGATTATAGAGAAGCAACGTTTGAGCATGTGTCTAATATAATCACATCATTATATGAAGAATACGAATGGCAAGGTGCTAGCTTGAAGGTTTATGCTGCTAGTTGGCGACTATTTTATGAATTTCTAACTATTGAGGGAATCAATCATAATATGATATTTCCTCAAAAACATTTAATATCTCAAAGAACAGACAAAGATAATGATTTTCTTTCGCACACTAGAGATAACATTAGAGAAATAGAAACGGAAACGTCTGTTCCTGATAGATATTGTGTTAAGCGAGATGATTATAGAAATTCAATTATCAGTATGGAACAGTGGTTTCAATTGTATGAAAATCTATATGAGCAAGACCCTGTTTATGCTGTTATGGCAGCAACAATGATGCAAACATTCTTACGAATAGGAGGGGTTATGCAATTCCCGTTAGGGGTCACAAGTAAGAATGTTCACTGGAAACGATACGCGCAATTGAAGACGGGTAATAAGCAATATCAACGATTAAACTACATTAAAAAAGGTCAATCCCCTTCAAGTTGCATGGTTCATGTTTCAACAATGAAAATGATATATGAAGAATACCTTGAGCCGTTATATGAAGAGCGGGAAATATTATATTTAGAAAAATACATATACAAGAAAAGTGCAAAAAAGCAGAGTCGAGATGCTAATACTAAATTCACCTGGTTAAACAAGAACGGAACGCCTGTATCCATGCGGGAATTGCAAGATGCATTCAAGAAAGCAAGTGATGTTCTTGGTTTTGAAGCAACACCTCACACACTACGCCACACAGGAGCTACACAGTTACTGTACAGGTGGGGTAAAGAGAAAGGTATTGAGATAACGGATGCAAATACGAATGATATTCATAGTTGGCTAAAGTACCAGTTAGGTCATCAAAATGTAGAAACAACAAAGCTTTACGTAACAACAGTGCATCGACTTCAATCTGAAAATATTATAATTGAATTGTTAGCTAGCACTCTGCCAACATCTCTTGAAGGTGCAAATGTTAATCCTGAAGCTATAAATGCCTTTGTTCGAGCAAAAGAAGCTCAAGAAGAATTTATGAAAGGCCGCATTAAAAATGACAACTTTGAAAGTCTATAGTGGGATTTAGTTATCTCTATAAACTTAACTATTATTTTATCTTGAAAATAGTATTAAAACCCTTGATTTATTTAAGGGTATGTTGGCGATAAACTATATCGTTTTATTCTGCTTTATTTAGAATAAACTACACACAAGTATTTAAATATGATAATTTTCCTACTCTTAGGTTAAAACGTATCTTTTATATAGTTATTAACAGTCATAAAAGTCAAAAGGAAGTGTCTCTGAGTATAAATCAAAGACCTGACCCCACAGACTTCATTAAATAGGTTTTTGATGAATAAATATCTTGTAGTAATGGTGCATGGTCTTACGGGTGGCGAAGATACCTGGAAAAATAATGACGGTAAACTATTTACGGAACTTTTGATGGAGGACGATAATATCAAACAAAAATTTGATTTTATCGAATTCGATTACTTTACAAAAATAGTAAACTTAAAAAATACAATCTTATCAAGAGCTATCGTAGGAATTATAAATATAATACCTGGTTTGAATCTAGACAAACCAATGATAAAGAAAAATGTTTCCATACTATCAATCGCAGATGAATTAGCTGCCTTTATTGAATGTGAAACGTTAGGATATTCTAAAATTATTTTTGTATCCCATAGCATGGGTGGATTAATAAGTAAGAAGTTCATTCTTGACCAGCTTGATGGTCATCATGAAGATATCACAAACGATACTATTGGATATATCTCTTTAGCCACACCACATAGAGGCTCTTTCCCTTCGTTGATTTTAGGTCCGTTTAACGTAAACGCAAAAGAATTAAAACCTCTAGATAAGGATATGACGGAACTCAATGACAGGTGGGTAGATGATTTTAGTATACTCCCAAAGAGTTTTTATTTAGAAGCTGAGTATGATGAATGTGTTGGGAAACTAAGTGCTTCTCCCAATACGAATAGAAAATACAAACCCAAAGTAATGCAAGAAAGCCATACTTCAATATGCAAGCCTCAAAACACAAAGTCGCTAACATTGAAAATGGTAAAAAAACAGTTGCTTGAAATAGCACATGACTGTGACCAAGTTGAGCTAACAAAACATGAATATGACTCAGAAATTCATTGTTATGACAACGAAATATTTGTTATAAAACTCTTGCTTGCATCCATTGAAGAAAATCTAATAGAAGATGCAAAAGAATCATTCTTTCATGCTGAGTTAGTAATGAAATCAGCCACAAAAAAAGAATATGAGTGTTTCAATGAATTAAAAACTCGCATAATTAGTATTTATAGAAATTACTCTTCTGGCTCTAAAAGCAAAGATGCTAACGATATTGTTAAAGAAGTACATAGTAAAATTATTGAATTTGATAAATCATCTTTGGATTGTGTTATTCAGTACTTAACCTTCGTGCATAAAAAAGGGATTTTACATCAAGAAGCCAATCAGAATAATTTAAAAATAAATTGGGATAACGATATTGAAGTTGCAGATATTGATGATAGGCTAAAAAACCATGCATGATTACAGAGATGAACAATTTTATATTATTTTTCTATTGTATTATTTAGTTACCAACCTGCAAAAAAACACAAAACAAAGAAATATACTGACTAAGACTAAGCTAATCAATATATATCACTTAGTCAACCATCCTATATTGTTAAAAAAAGCTTTCAAACACTTCGATCTTGGAGACTTGAAGTCTTATCAGCCAGATTTATATGAACGCTCATTATTACCTAGTGATTTTCAGGATAATGAAAAATTCACTAATTCATTAGTTTATCTATGCCATATAAACAGAATAAAAATAAATGATGATGGGACAATTGAAACGGTCAGTAATGAAAACGATTTCTTCGATGATATTAGCACCGACTTTCTTAAAGATAACCTAGTTAACCTTAAAAAAATAGTTACTAAAAGCGAAGCACAACTAACAAAATTAGCAATGGAATAGTTATGGAAAACATCTCTTTAAACTTTAAGAAGCTCGTCATTATTGGAATTAACAAGAATTACACTTGTAATTTCAAGCCAGGGCTAAATTTAATATGGGGCGATTTAGATTCAGGAAAATCAAGTATTTTGAATTTAATTGATTTTTCTTTGGGTGGCAAATTTGGTGATTTAGATAATGATGAGATAAAAGGTTATGGCAGGACAGTCTGTTTGGAGGTTGAACTGAACAACACTACAATAACTTTACAAAGGGTACTTGGTGACAATCAAAATACTATAAAGCTATATGAATCATCTATTGAAAATATCAATGAACACTATCCTGCGATTTGTAGTGCATCTTCTTCTAAAGAAGAGCCTGATGGGTGGATTTCAAATAAACTACTAGATTATTTGAATATACCAAAGGTACAAATAAAAGAATCTCGCCATAGAGATAATGCAAAAAACTCTAGATTGAGTTTTAGAGACCTGATAAAACTCATTCATTTAAAGCAAAAAAGAGTAGCCAGTGAAAATCTCATGGATTTGACTGTTGGAGCAGTGTTTAATCGAAATGTTGAGGTTCAAAAGTTTGTTTATGGTGTTCATGATGACCAGATATCGGAGCTTAATCAGCAGTTAACAACTGAAAGCAAAATGTTAGGTGATATAGAAAAACAAACATCGACAATTAATAATTTTCTAAATGTTACTAAGTCTTTTTCTTGCAATCAAGGCGAATACGAAAATATTAATAATCATATAATACAAGCAGACCGTGAAATAGAAATACTAAAGTCCGATGAGAAAATTGCTACTATTGTAACAGGCAACATAAGAAGTGAATTAGAGTCAATTAGAAAAAAAACCTTTTTATTACAACGATCAATAAATAAGGATAAATTAAAACTTGCTGATTACCTAAAATTAAAATCCTCCTACGAAAAAGACTTAAGCTGCTTAAGCAGTTCAATATCAATGCGAAAAACACTAACCGTGCGAGAGCTAGAGTTAAGCGAGGTAAGTTGTCCCACCTGTAATTCAGATATTAACCTCTCATCTAACACATTGAGTGATGAGGATTTAAATAATGAAACCAAATCAATAAAAAATAGAATAGCTGGATGTAAATCTGCAATAGATAAAATTAGAAATATAATAAAAGAAGATGAGGATGAACTTACTGGATTAGATACAGTTTTTAATAATATAAGGGAAAACTTCGATAAAAGTAATATGGAACTATTGTCACCGACTATTGAGGCTATATCAAAAGCTGAAGCCGCAAAGCAATTGCTAGTAGGGAAAATTGCTGAAATAAAGAAAAACAAAATGTTAGGGTCAAAGCTAGAAGAAATGTATTCCATGGTTGACAATAAGAAGATATTAATTGAAAAAATAAAAAGAGACATTAAAACTGTTGAAGAGCAATTAGGTAGTATTGATAACACTATCAAATCACTAACAAATCACTATCACAGACTAATGAAAAACTCTAAGCTGACCAATTTTTATGGTGCAAAGATAGATAATAAGTTCATGCCAACATTTAGGGATAGACCGTATACCAAAATGTCCTCTGGTGGAGTTAGAACTTTAATGTCAGTAAATCTTTATATTTCCAGATTAAATTATTTAATGGATAATGGTGGGTACTTACCTACAACTTTATTGCTAGATACGCCTGGCCAAAACATTGGTAGGTATGTTAGAGAAGGTATTACAGAAGACGATCTTTCAGATCCATCAATTTATGAACAAATATATCAATCACTTAAAGATTTAAAAGCTAAATCTAATGGAAATCATTATCAAATAATTGTAGTTGATAATGACTTAGCCAACTGTCTAAATGAGGACGATTATCATCTAGTGAAAAGGTTCGATAAAACAGAGAAGTATGGAGATAAGGGGCTTATTAACGATGCAGTTATTCTACATACCTAAATATGATATCGTACAAGAAAGTTTGATTTAAATGTTTTGAGTTGGTTTATATGAAACAGAATTAATAAACCAACTCTAATCAAATAATTAGCACTCTCTAAGCTCTAACATGTGATGCCAGAATGCAAAGCCAGTCCAGTGCAGCGCTGTATCTGCTGAGTGGGAGCCACCATGACCAACATAAGTGATATCATACCCTCTAACATGTAATTCTGCTTCATAACCCGACCAAGGAAGGCAACGACAAAAATAATGAATTACACCGTCAGCCCGAATATGAAATTCATAGGCCAAGTGGCTAGTGCTATTAGGTTTTTCATAAATAAGTTGCACATTACCATCATTAAACCCCTTGAGGCTTTCAAGCCCTCCTAGCCGCTCGATATCGGCTTCCACCAAGCGAGCAACTTCTTCTGTAATCAATAAACCGCTGTTAGATTGTTTATGAGGAAAAACTTCAATATCTCCACCGTCACCATCAGGCAATATTAACTTACCATTTCGTTCGAATTTCTGGTGTACAGTCTTCTTCTGGTGGCTGCGCTCATTTTTCAATCGCCCCATTAACCGATTAAATGAAGATGGCTCTTCAAATTCAGAGCATGCCTTTTGGGATGAGATGATATCATTGATGGCTTTATCCCAAAGCATATCTAATCCATTTTTCTTAGAAATTAGGTTTAAGGCATTATTATAACTAATGTAATTTTCAGTGCTTTTAGATGCTTTTCGTAACTCTTTAGCATCCTCTTTACAGCGTTTTATTGTGCGACCAGACGGGAAGGTTAGATGGTCATTGGTTGAACGTTTATTTTTTACTTTCATTATGAAGCTCTCGTATATTTAGTACACGCAGCCGCCTAACGGACACACGAAGTTCACGTTTAAAAGTTGGTTTTCTAATAGATGCTGACCTGAAGGGGTCTTTGCCAATGGGCGGCTAACAGGGGGCATTTTTTCCCTGTCGAAGATATTAATGCTATGAGATAAAAAATGCAATACTTGTCAGATATCAATAAACGTAATATTTAATATATCAATCCAGAATGTAAGTGTTTGATCTTGATCGTTATTTGTTACTTGTTGATTTAGTTGGTAAAATCAACTAAATCAAATGTGCTTGTATTCGATATCTAAAATGTTATAAATAGTACTCCTATTAGTGATTGGGAGATGAAAATGACTAACATTAGAGCCAAAAAAAAAACCGCTTCAGAAGAATGTCATATTGTTTTAGAGCAAATCAATTTTGAACTACAGAAGCTTTCTAATGCAATAACTTGTCTTCAAAAGACTCTTATTTCAAGTGCTATTGTCAGATTATCTAAAAATGAAGGTTTATCAAAGGAACGTCTTGCTGAAATCATTAATAGTTACGATGAATTATTACTTAGATTATTAGATGGTGACTTTAAAGAAAAACATAAAGTTGTTCTCAAAGAAGTAATGGACAACATTTTTAGAATAGTTGGTGAATATAATCAAAAGTTAATAACAGCAGCAATATCTGCTGAAAAGCTACAGTGAGATACATATGAGTCTGAATACACAAGATAGAACTGAAATAATCAACAAATTAAACTTCAAAATAGAGCAGATAAAAAGTCTAGATGATGTTCGTTTACAACCTTACGTTAAAAATAAATTAATAACGCCATGTTGGAGCTTAAGCAAAGAATCTATAAAGTTAACAATCGCGCATTATGAATCAATATTAAATAAAGTTATAAGTATACAGCTACTGGGCGTAGATTTTGAAGAATCACATACAGTTAAGCGTGATGTGATAATTAATTATATTGCCGATATTCTCATTATTCTCAGTTTCACTATCGCATTTTATGAAGGTGATGACGTTGACTGTGATAAATGAACGATAAGTAACTCAAATATTAATGGGAGTTTAGAATGAGACAAAACGATGAATTACATAAAATAATCTTACACGCTTCAGATGAGCAACTTAAAGCTTTATATAAACAGTACGATAAACGATTAAATATTTTAATAAATTCTTCCGATTCAACGGAAGAGGAAGTTAATTTTATTGCTGACAAGTTGTTAATGCTTTCTATGGTGGTAGATACTACAGCATACCAACCAATGGAGCTGAATGCTGAGTATAGTAATAACCGCCATTAATATACTGTAATGGCCGATTTAGCTAATTTTAAGCATTTATTAACTATCCTAGTGAGTCAGTTAATTTGAAGGTTTTACTGAAATGGTAATCTTTATAACTTTTGGATACGTTATAAGGTAAAGTATA
>Ga0105358_10001376_pt1 | contig 12974 bp, 11 predicted proteins | sample GOMGulsemesocosm_5_FD_83509 | JGI IMG/M metagenome (GOLD analysis project Ga0105358, IMG submission 83509) | Methane-oxidizing microbial communities from mesocosms in the Gulf of Mexico - GOM15C Gulf of Mexico | ecosystem: Environmental > Aquatic > Marine > Cold seeps | place: Gulf of Mexico...
CAATAATACTTTTATGGAAGCTAAGCCTAACGCTCCCACACCCAATACGGTCACTCGAGTTTCTTGCGCCCTGGCACAAGGCAGTGGCCGCCAAAGCTTTTGCCCTTGCTGCAGCGCGTATTGCGGCATATTGCGATGCAGGTACAAAGTCCAAGCGAGCACCGCCTCAGCCATCGTGTCGGCCAATTGTGGGTCTAGCAACTTTACCAGTTGCAGCGGGTTTGCCGCTTCGCACTGTTGGTTGTGCTGGCGAATGATAGGGGCCAGTGTTTCGACTCCGGCCCATAAGCTTTGCACCCACACTAAATTTGGGAAGTTCTGCAATAGCTTCGGGTCTGGGTTGGCAACTATAGCGATGTCCACCTCCGCGGCCTGGGCAGCAGAAAACATGTCAGGCAGTAAAACCGTTTCGCCAGGCAAGATCAATTTTAGTCTTGTTAACCACAACTGCTGTTCAGTACGGTCTATACTGCTGATAAATACTATAGCGCTCATTAGATAAATACCTTGCTCAGATCTGCAAAACCTTTGAGCTCTATTGGATTACCAAAGGGGTCTAAGAAAAACATCGTGTGCTGCTCCCCCTCTTCACCCGCAAAGCGCACTGTGGGCGCAATGACAAAGTTGAATTGCTGACGTTCTAACTCTTCAGCTAGGGCTAGCCACGACTCAATTGGCAGTATAAGCCCGAAGTGCGGCATAGGGACGGCAACTCCGTCCACTAAACCCGTGTTTTGTACCGCAAAGGTCTCACCCAAATGCAGCGACAACTGATGACCGAAGAAATTAAAGTCCACCCAATTGTCGCTTCTGCGGCCCTGCTGACAACCGAGCACCTTAGTATAAAAATCGCACGCTCTGTCTAAATCGGTGACATTGAACGCAAAGTGGAATATCGACTGCATAATTTCTCCAGGCACGTCGTGACTATGTGATACCGCTAAAGTAGCAATTTCAATCAACAAGAGATACTATCTTTTTCTTATCTCGAGCATAAGAAATTATTATGGACGCTAGATTTTTACAAAGCTTAATAGCGGTTATTGAGACAGGCTCAATAGCGGCGGCGGCCCGCAAACAAAACCTCACGGCCGCCGCCGTTAGTCAGAGAATAAAATCCCTGGAAATTAGTTTAGGCTGCAGCTTGCTTTCGCGCACCGGCCACAGCGCCAAAGCCACTGAGGCCTGCCTGCGAATACTGCCTAGGTTGAAACGCATCGACACCGAAATTTCCTGCATAGCAAGCGATTTGGACAGCAAGCAGCTGAGCGGCGAGTTAAAAGTTGGCTGCATCTCAACACAACTCAATGGCTTACTGCCACGCTGTATTCAGTCTTTAGCGATCAGCGCGCCAAATTTAAAATTGCAGATAGTACCTGGCACCTCTAAGGCTTTATATCAGCAATTACAAGATCAACAAATAGACTTGGCGATTTTAGTTCAACCCCCTTTTAAACCAGCAAAAGTATTGAAAGCAGAATTACTATTTACTGAACCGCTTGCGCTGATTAGCTTACAGCCAAGCTCTCAGATCAGTAAAAGCATTAATAAGCAGCCTTTTATTCAGTACGATAAAAATTCCTGGGGCGGCGCCATTGCCAATAGTTATCTAGTTGACCAGAAGATCAATGTCACCCCGCTGTGCGAAATCGACTCTTTGGAATCTATTGCCTTAATGGTCAAACTGGGAATGGGGGCATCATTAGTGCCTCATTGGCAGGGCTTGAAAGAGCTCGCCAGCAATCTAAATATCAGTGCCATTGATGATGTAAAATACCACAGGAACATTCAGCTGCTGACGCACCGCCAGAGTGGTCGGGAACAACTGCTGGCCGAATTTAAACGGGCGCTTGCCTTAGGTTGATAAGAGCCAAACAGCAAGTGCAAGCTGTTAGCCATTCGTGACCTCGCCATCAGGCTTCACTCCTGGGTATTGAGGAGACTGCAGCCTTATAAAGGTTTTCCAGTCTTATTTCTTTTCTTTGACCTTGCTGATATTCTATCCGCTTAAAGCTAGCGTAGACTAAGTGCCATCGGATAGGCAGAAGCGGAACATATTGTATACAGGGAGTTAACATGGCAAGAACAGCTGCACGTTTAGTACTTTTAATCTCGATGGCATTTTCAGCCAATTTATTCGCAACGCCCCCACTTCAGAAATCTTTCACCTTAGAATATGGAAGATATCAAGCGCTGTCTAAAGCTCGCAAATGGTCAGAATCACTTTCACACGCTGAAAACTCTCTGAAAATCGGATTGCAGATCTATGGCGATTCGAATAAGAACGTCGCGGCTTTGTCATACAATTACGGTTTAAATTTAATCAAGCTTAGAAAGTATACGGAGGCGGAAACGGCTCTAATTAGAACGCTCGAGTATTACAAAAATATTCAGGGCGAAGAATCCAACGAATATTCCATGGTACTACTGGATCTTGGGAAAATCACCAATAGCCCATCTAACGATGATTACTTTAAGCGCGCACTCGCTATTACAGAAAAAAACTTTGGAAATCCATCGAAGGAATTTGGCAAAGCCTCGACTGACATTGGTGTTAGCCTTTTAAACACAAACAAAAAGAAAATGGCGAAAGACTATCTCTATAAAGGGTTTTCAGCTCTTGAAAAAAGTGCGGGCCCCGCTTCACCTTATACGGGCTATGCGGCCTACCACCTTGGCAAATGGGCACTTAGCTCCAGAAACTCTAAAGAAGCCATATTATATCTTGAGAAGGCATTGATTAGCTTTAAAGACCCTAACAGGCCATCAAATCAGATTGAACTCTCAACCCATGGGCTTCTTGTTAAGGCTTATGAGTGGACAGGAAAAAGAGACAAAGCCACAAAACACGGCCTGGCGATTGGACGTATGTCTCCGCGCAATGACACTCAGGAACATCAGCCTCTGGTAAAGGTTGTGCCTACTTACCCGAAAAAAGAACTGCAGAAAAGAAAAGAAGGTTCTGTCATTGTTGAATTTGATATTGATAAAGACGGATTCGTCGTTAACCCAAAGGCGGTAGAAGTCAATGGTTCAAAAGCTTTTATTAGACCCGCAATTAAAGCCGTGAGGAAATTTCGATACGCTCCAGCCTTTGACAATGGAGAACCTGTTCGCGCTTCCGGAGTGAGAAATAAAATCATCTTCGCGCTCGCTAAGTAGAATTCGAGGTGGGAGAGTTTTTACTCTGACCCTAATTCAGCTTATCAAGCGAGTCTTCTTGAGTTTCCGCGACCCAGTCCATCAGTTTTTGTTTCATTGAGGCAACAAGTTTTGGATGCTGCTCTGCAAGATCAATGCTTTCTGAAGGATCGTCTAACAGGTCAAATAGCTGCCACGTCTTGCCCGCATCACCACTGTAGAGTTTGTATTGATTATCTGACAAAGCGTATTGAAGTTGGCTCCTGTCAGCACCGTATTTAACGCCGCGAATCGGCGACTGAAAGGCAATCGCTTCGGGCCTCAACAACTGCTGCCCAGTGATAATCGGCAGTACATTTAAACCGTCCAGCACCGCTTGTTGCCGATCCTGTTCCAGCCCAACCGCGGCGAGAACCGTGGGATAGATATCGCTTGTGGACAGGGGGGCTACCACCACTCTCCCGCCGGGGATTTTTGCTGGCCATTCAACAATACCCGGCACCCGTATTCCGCCCTCCTTCAATTCCGCCTTTTTGCCACTGAAATGGCCGGCAGAATTGAAGTTGTGAATATAGGATGGGCCGTTGTCAGAGTTGAACCACAGAAGTGTGTTCTCGGCGATACCGAGCGTTTTCAGTTCCTGGCGCAAACGACCTACCTGTCGATCCATAGCCGTCAAGGCGCCATACCAGTGCTGAGCCTGAATGTCCTGATCTTTATACAATGCCCGATCTCTGTTCCCTGCCACAACGGGCGTGTGTGCAGTATGAAACCAGACAACAGCGAGAAAGGGTTGTTCGGCCTCAGACTTACGCGCTATAAAATCCAAGGCTCGATCCATCACGATCGCTGCCGCGTCGCCCTCAAGCCATTCATCTACCATTTCACCGGGCCCCGTCCAAAAGTTATCCCTCCAGCGATACCCCTTGCTTTGCTGCCCTTTTGCAACAGCTTCGGTTTGCACAAACCGATAGCTCTCGCTGCCGTAGCGACCACCCACTTGATAATAGGGGTTATAGGTCGGCATCATAGACTCAGTAGAAAAGCTCTCGTCAAAACCGTTTTCCCAAGGTGGTGAGTAGTGTTGAGGGTTTGCCATCTCGCCTTTGAAATAACTTTGGTTAACCGTTTGGCTGAGTTCGCCGACGTGCCACTTACCGAAGTGCGCGCTGTGGTAACCTGCAGATTTCAGAGCCTCCGCCAGAGTAATTTCGCTGTCCGGCAAATGACCTTCGCCGGCCCATTCAATGCCATACCGGAAGGGATGTCGACCGGTGAGTGTACTGCCACGCGTCGGCGAGCACACCGGAGAGGCGGCGTAAAAGCGATCGAGCCGAACCCCCTCCTTCGCCATGGTATCCAAGTGCGGTGTTTGCACAATCGGATTTCCATTGTAGGCAACATCACCCCATCCCTGGTCGTCGGACATGACCAATATAATGTTGGGTCGCGTGAAATTTCGTTTCTCAGCACTCAAGTCGCCGGATAAACAAAGAACAACTAAAATGGATAAATACTTCGCGGTTTTGGAGAAAGGCCAGGCGAACCGATGGCAATCTTCCGCATTCACATCATGCATACTTACACGTCCTTTTTGCCAATTCATTCACCTTATTGGAACATGTAGCTAAGGCATTTATCGGGCTATCTAATCGAGATATTTTATCAATCCTAACCTCAGAATCGAAGACACCTGTACTAATCGGCAATCGGTTTACGGGAGGGGAAATGATCTAACAAGCCTGTCGCTTTGCGAGGAAAAAAATGGCCCTCGCTTTCGCAGAGGGCCAAAAAAAGGCCAAACACAAGGCTTACACGCTTTCCTTACAAGACAACTTTAAACTAGAACTTAACTTTCAAGCCTGCGTATATCTGACGGCCAGTCACATCAAAGACTGAACCATTAGTATTGGTTCCCTGCTCAGAATACTTGTGATTGAAACCCATACTAACAGGCTGTTCATCAAACAAATTGTTTGCGCCCACATACACGTTAATAATGTCAGATAATTTGTAACTGCCGCGCAAGTCTACCAGGAAGGAAGAGTCAATAACGTTCAGGTTATCGTTCAACTGAACACCGTCATTACGATCATTGGTCTCATCCCAATAGCGAAGCTGGGCAAAGATGTTGAAGTCGTTAAGGTCGTACGACAAACTTGTTGTGAAACGCATTTTCGGGAATAAGACCTCTCCCTTCAGCTCTTGAACATCCCCGTCCAAACCAATCACATCATACTTATTTAGGAAGTTGGCAGAGAAGGCAACATTCATATTACCGGGGCCTACACTTCCCAGGAAGTAAGAAACTTCTAAATCAATACCGCTGGTTTCAATCGTGTCTTCATTGTTAGCTACCGCCTGCACATCAAGTACAGGGCCCGTGTTGGGGTCACGGAAGACCAGGCCGCCACAACTATCATCGAAACTTCCGGGCGCCGCACTGTAGCAGCGGTCCAAAATTACAGAACCATTAGGCACTCGAATGGCGTCTTCGATTTTGATGTCATAGTAATCTAAGGCGACCGATAGGTTTTCTACGGCCATTGGCGTGAAGACAATACCCAGGGTCGAGGACTCAGCGGTTTCTTCTAGAACGTTTGGAGAACCGGTGTTGTAACTGGTCACGTTCTGAGATTCAACCTGCGTCAATGCAAACGAACCATCCGTATTTATGCGATCCTGAATTTGCTGAATCGATCGACAGTTGTCAGCCACATTACCCGAAGCGGTAGCGTCAACACCGTTGCATGGATCGACAACAATACTGGCGTTGGCCACTCGACCGGCAAAAAGATCGCTGATATTCGGCGCTCGAACCGAGGTAGATTGTGCCGCCCGAATACGCAGAGATTCACTTATCGGTGCGTCCAGCCCCACTTTCCAAGTCGTTGTCCTACCAACCGTCGAGTAGTCGCCTGAACGGAAGGCAATATCCATATTCAGTTTTTCGGAGATGGGCACATAAAGCTCGCCAAAGAAATCTACAACATCGAACTCACCACTGGTAGGCTCAATATTGTAACCGCGAGTAATACCTTTCTGACGCAAACCGTCGGGCGTTTCGCTGCCTTGCTCTTCGCGGTATTCAACACCGGCGGCAAAACTGATGGTATTGTTTCCCAACTGAAACGGTAGGTCACCGGATAAGACACCAGACAAAACTAACTGCTCGACTTCACCTTTCAAACCGGTTTCTGCGTAGAGGTAATTCACCGCATCAGGTGAGATATCAACAATGCCTGCCTGACCGGCTACACTATCAAGCGTATTAAAAGGATTAAACGGTACACAACCACTGATACGAGCGGCCGCATCTGCGCACATGTAACCGCCGCTGCCATCTGCAACCATATCTAGTGCCAAACGCGCACGCTCCAGATTGATATCACCAAAGTCTGTTTGATTCTGTTCCGTAACGCCGTAAGTTCCATACAAACTGAAAAATAGATCATTCGTTAATTCGTAATCAAAAGAACCTGCGAAGCGGAAAGTGGTTCGAGTATTGCCAGAACCGCGTCCTCCCAATTCAACGGTGCGGCGGAAGGTGCTCAATTCATCCAGCGAGGTGACGCCTCCACCTTGTAATAAAGCGCCTGCAGTACTGCCAGCCCACAATGGGTGTGTCGCCAGAGCCATATTGGATGCGCCACCACGATTTACTTTATAAACATCGTTCACGATACTTAAAGGTATAGGTTCAAAACTCGCGCGAGATTCTACTCGGGCATAATTCATTTCAATCGTGGCCGTAGCTTTCTCGCTGATGTCCAATTTTAAACCCGCCGCTGCGAAATTGCGGGTCAGCGGTATGGCCAAAGAGCGATATTCATTAAAATTAAGGCGATCGGTTGTCGCTAAATCACGACCTCCATCAAACGCACTGCCGTCGCCTTTGATGCTCATGCCACCGCCGATCAAGCGTGTACCAGGAATATACGAAGAACCTTCGAACATTAAGGTATCACCGAGGCCATCACCGTCCGTATCGATAGCTTTTTGACTGTAGCGGGAAAAATCCCGATCACTGGATTGCAAGCCCTCATCGTTAGAATGACCAAATGAAAACCAGACATTACCGCCGTCAAAATTCTTACCGAGCGTCAAACTGATGTCTTGTTTTTCGCGGTCACTCTCTGAAGACTCCGAAAACTGAGTGTTGAGTTCGACACCTTCAAAATCAGTTTTGGTAATGATATTGATCACACCCGCCACTGCATCAGAGCCATAGGCGGCAGATTGACCACCGGTGAGAACATCAACCCGCTCAATCATCGTTGTAGGAATGGTATTCAAATCGACCCCGTAACCCGCGCCGGCAGACATACCTGAAACATAGCGGCGACCGTTCACTAACACTAGGGTGCGAGACGTGCCGAGGTTGCGCAGTGCCGTGGTACTGATGCCGCTGCTCTGGGGGACATTAACGTTAACACTGGTGCCTGTGACATCGCCGGTTATAGAGGGAATACGGCTGAGTAGATCCCCCACATTAACCGCGCCGACACCTTCGATGGCTTCGGCGTTCACGACGCTCATGGGTGATGACGAGTTAAAGCTGTCTTTACGGATGTGTGAGCCCGTTACAACAATCTCTTCCAGATCGAAATCATCTCCTTCAGAGGCGTCATCGGCCCAGACTTGGCCCGCCGATGCGATGCAAACAGCCAGTGCTGTTTTCATGAAACGTTTTTCGAATGCTCTTTTACTAAGGTGGATTCTGTCGCTCATTTCTACTCTCCAGTTGCTTATTTAAAATCTTTATAAGTATTTCTACAACAAGGTCTTAGCTATTTCACAATGCAATCATACCATCTGCCTGTTATACCAGCATACCTAGTATATTTTCACCTTGTCAACTACAAGTACACGTCCATTTCTATCTTTAACACCCGCTTTCCGAAATAAGAAAATAATTTGTAACTGCTTGATTTATATATAATACTTTTATATGAACCGAAAAATCACAAACCTCAATTCATTATTTCAATTGCCAAATCACCCAGGCGCAACACCTAGAGCTGAATACTCAATAACTTGCTCAACTGACCGCAATCACCTGATTTTGATAATCAAAAAAGCCCACTGCATCCAAGTCCGCCTTCAGGCTCAGTAATTCCGGTTCAGACAAATTTTGAAACGGCGTACGGTTTTGCCCCAAATCCAGTCCCATTAGTTTCATGACCTGTTTGCCACCGACGATGTTGCCACGGTATTTGCAGATCACGTCGATTAAATCCATTGACTTGAACTGCAAGCGGCGGGCCTCTTCAATATTGTTGTCCCTATAGGCAGCACGAATACCCATGTATAAATTTCCTGCGTAGTTAAATGTGCCGCCAATACAGCCAAGGGCTCCACCGAGCGCCAGGGAAGGCAGCAAGGTTTCATCCTGGCCGTGCAGCATGTCAAACTTGCCATCGGCGTAACGACGACATTGGGTAAATTCATACAAACTTTCAAAAGTGTATTTGATGCCGGCAAAATTAGGGATGCGACCATCCACGGCTTTCAGAAATGGCAGCATCGGCAGATTCACCCCGGTGAATGCGGGAATATGGTAGAAATAAAACGGTAAATCCGGCGCGGCGCTAGCGATCTCTTCGCAGTATTGAACCAATTCTTCTATCCGGCCAATTTTGGGAAAGGTCGGCGCCATGCTCCCTATTCCCCATGCGCCAATTGCCTGAGCATGCTCTGCCAGCTTTTTACTCACTTTCACCGAGTTGGTGCCCACGTGCACAATCACCTTAAAGCCCTGCGGACTGGCTTCCACCCACTTTTCCGCGCTACGCATGCGCTCTTCGTCGCTCAGTAAGTGACCTTCACCGGAAGATCCATTAACAAACACACCAATAACGCCGCACGCTTGCAGGGTTGCAATATAGCTTGGAACGACATCCAGGTTGAGCTCTCCACTGGCGTCAAACGCGGTAAACGGGGCATTGATCATGCCATCAATCTTTTCTATATCTCTTGTCACTACGCTACTCACGAAACACTCCTGCTGCACACTATGTCTAAATACTAAAGGCGACGATTCTCTGAAGACAAACATCGAGATAGAGAACAGTCATGCCATTGGCCTGTTATACCACTATACCAAGATTCAACCCGACGTCAATTACCGATTTCCTCTAATTGCACAATTTTTTACGCCTGCGGGAAATAAAACTGCACAGAAGTGCGGCGACAAATAAACAAGAGACAACGGAGACTGACAGTGCCTAAATGCCGCCCATTCAGAAAGGGGGCGGAGAGAGATAAGATGTTAAACTAGCCCACATCCAGCGATGTAAGCCCCTCATCAAAATACCCATGCTGCCCTACCAATAACTGATTTTTGGCGTGGGCCCAACGATAATAAGCTAAACCCTCCAGCTCGCAAGCAGCGTCTTCATCCAGTATAAACACAACATTTTCATGCAGCTGAAGTGCCGACGCTGGGCACATAGCGCTCAGTGGCCCCTCTATCGCCTGCCGAACCGAATGCGCCTTGCTCTCGCCTGTAGCCATTAAAACCAGCTGGCGCGCCTCGAGAATGGTGGCAATGCCCATGGTCATTGCCAACTGCGGCTGTGCTTCGTGGGGCTTAAACAATCGACTATTATCTTGCACGGTACGCTCAGTCAGTGTCTTCACCCTAGTACGTGATCTCAAGCTTGAGGTGGGCTCGTTAAAACCGATATGACCATTGGCACCAATCCCGAGTATTTGTAAATCAATACCCCCAGCGTGACTAATTTCACGTTCGTACGCGGCGCCTACTTTGCGAGGGTTTTGCGCCTCTTCGCAATGAGGCAAATGGGTATTCCTCAGATCAATATCGACATGATCGAACAGCTGTGAATTCATAAAACTGCGGTAACTCTGAGGATTGCTCGGATCAAGGCCCAAATATTCATCGAGGTTAAACGTCACTACTTCGCTAAAGCTGACATCCTCAGATCGGTACCTCTCCACTAAATGTTGGTACAAGGCGATGGGTGTCGAGCCCGTCGCCAGCCCCAAGACTGCTGCAGGTTTTTTCCGCATCAACTCTACAACAATATTCGCTGAAAATTCTGCGACAGATTCACTGTCCGGTAAAACAACTATTTCCACTTAAACCGTCTCCACCTCATTATATCCGTGTAACCCTGCTAGGAGATCGCTGCTGAAGTCACTCAGCAGAGACTGGACAAACTCGCCGTACTCAAGTTTCGTATCGTCGAGTAAGGGTTGTAAATCCATCGCCAAGGAAATGTATTCCGACGTATCCACAGAGTGTGAAAAACCGAAAGTGGCATTGGCCAACTGTCGAGCATCTGATGCGAGATCGTAACGCTTGCCGCCACTGATCTGAGAATCAAAAATACCAATGAGGGGTTTATAAATCTCGCGGTGCGTGCCGACATCCAACTGCACGCGATGCTGTTGTGGCAACCAATCGAGATCGCGCCAGCCCTCAACCCCGTACACGTGTTTGGGACGCTGATGGGGTGGCAGCGATCGCAAGGCTTCCAGCGCGTGCACACTCACAGCAATGTGCGTATCGTGGCGGTCGGCAACGTTGTGCAAATAGACAACCTCTGCTTGCGCCTGTCCCAACCAGCGGGCTAGATCCCTCACCACTTGTGGATTTATTTTTTGTTTTATTTCAGCGCTGCTGCAGCCGTACTGGATAACCGCGGAATAGGCCCCAAAATCTGCAGCATCGCGCTGCTCTTGTTTCCGCACCGCCGCCATTTCGTCATTACTGTAGTGGGCATAGTCACCACTGCGCGGGGAGCCTGCCCCGTCTGTCAAAACAATGCCCGTAAACCAGCGCTCGCTCTGTTTATAACATTGGCCAATTCCGTGAAAGCCAATTATTTCTAAATCATCTTGATGTGCGGCGATGGCCAGATGTGTCGTTCTGTCGAGCGCCTCGGCATCAGAGGACTGATCCGGCACATAAAAATCAATTGAATTTTTCTCCACCGCAATATTCACTGTCATACACTTCTCTCCTATTCACTAACTGTGCACTGAGTCATCGCCAAGCCGTAAAACGCCTTGTATTACTAGGTTTCAGCTCGCCTCCAATTTTTTTTGAATCATTAATGCCGCACCCAAAATATCTGCATCGCTCCCCAATGCCGGCGGCACCAGTGAAACCCGATAAATATCGGCCAGGCGATTCAAGAATGCCTGCACCCGAGGTCTGAAACCCCGCGCTAAACCCACACTGCCACCCAGAACCACAATCTCCGTGCCCGTAATGGCTTTAATGTTGGCCACAAGCTGGGCCACGGCGGCGGCACTGTCGTCGATCAAGGCTTCCAGTCTCGGCTCTTGCTGAGCACATTCAAACGCCTGCTCACAACTGAAAGGGCGCCCCATCAATTCACTGGCACGCAGGCCAATAGAGGTACCAGAGGCGACAGCTTCGACACAATTCATGCGCCCACAAATACACAGCAGATCGGCCTCTTGATCGCGGGGAACCGTCAAATGGCCGAGATGCGCCGAAATACCACTGCGACTCGTTACCAAGGTGCCATTTTGAATAATGCCTCCGCCAATACCGGTGGACACTGTGATATAAACAAGCGTGTTGGCCTCGCTATGATTCCCTAGACAATATTCTCCCCAGGCGGCCGCCCAGGCGTCATTTAACATCACAACAGGAAATTGATACTTTTCAAATAATACGGATTTTAAGGGCAAAATTTTATCGGGTCCCGCCGACAGAAAATGCACATTGTCATCACTCACTAAGCCAGTGCAGGCTATGCCCATGCCCTTCGCTTGCTCGATCCAGCCCCGACACAAAAAATCAATCGTTGGCGACAGTTGCTTCAGGTCGCTGTGAATCACCGAAGGCACAATGCGTCGCTCGATAATCTTTGTGCCGTCCACGAGCGCGGCAGCAATTTTAGTGCCGCCAATATCCAATGCAATAATCATTATGCCAACCGTTTTATGACTGTGCTGCCTGACAAATACTGTCGGCAAACCAAGCTGTAATATGTTCAACACGAGTGATTGCGGAACCCACAGTCACCGCTGCTGCACCCGCTTTTATCGCCTGTGCGGCACGCTCTGGAGAGTTGTAACGCCCTTCGGCAATCACGCATAAACCGTCAGCAACCCAACGTTCCACTAACACCAAATCAGGTTCATCGGGTGTGTTATCGACATCGAGATAGCCTGACATAGTGCTACCAATAAAGGAGCAACCTAAGCCCGCCATTTTCTTGCCATCCTCGTAACTCGCACAATCGGCCATCGCGATACATCCCTGCTGATGAACAGCATCAAGCAAGTCCTCAACATTGACTGGACGTACGCGATCAGTGGCATCAAAAGCGATGATTCTCGCACCCGCCTCGGCCAAAGCGGCAACATCTTCTACGAAAGGTGAAATTCTCACCGGACTCGTCGGCAAGTTCCTTTTTATAATCCCGACAATGGGTGCATTAGTGACGGCGGCCACTGCCCGAATATTATTAAGCCCTTCAATACGCAAACCCGCTGCGCCACCTACCAGTGCGGCCAAAGCCATTGCCACCACGTGCTCCACCTTGTCCATTGGGCCTTTGTCAACCGGCTGACAGGAAGCAATTAATCCCTTGTGCAACTGAGCACGGATCGTTTTTTCAAGTGAAAGATTTACTGGAGTCATGTACTACACCTATTAAACATCAAAAAAATAATGGTCTATTTTACGGTGACTTGCTTGGCCGCTTTCGCCTATACTTCCAGCTCCGCCGAGTGGTTTTCTGTCTTTTTTGAAAGGGTATAAAGGGTCAGCCCCGCTAGATCTCGGTGCTCAGAAGGCAGCAACAAACTGGCCAAATAACCCACAA
>Ga0105358_10001378_pt1 | contig 12954 bp, 10 predicted proteins | sample GOMGulsemesocosm_5_FD_83509 | JGI IMG/M metagenome (GOLD analysis project Ga0105358, IMG submission 83509) | Methane-oxidizing microbial communities from mesocosms in the Gulf of Mexico - GOM15C Gulf of Mexico | ecosystem: Environmental > Aquatic > Marine > Cold seeps | place: Gulf of Mexico...
ACATTAACACAAGGCTTTAAACCTGTGTGGTTGGTTTTTGGTGATGAGCCTTGGCAAAAAAACAATAGCTTGGCCACAATTAAAAACCACGCTCAACAACAAGGTTTTAGTGAAATAATTCGCTTTAGTAGCGACAATAAATTTGACTGGCAAACAATCATTGATGAATACCAATCATTAAGTTTATTTGCTAATCAGCGTATCATTGAAGTGGAATTTACCACCATAAAAATTGGCGACAGTGGCAATAAAGTATTATTAGCATTAAGCGAAATAATGGCTAAAAACGTCGCACTTCAAGATGTTATTTTTATCTTTCATGGTCCTAAACTTGATGGCCCCAGCGCTAATAGAAAGTGGTTTAAATCGTTAACACAATTAGGTTGTTACTTACCTTTATATGATATAGAGGCTAAAGCATTGCCAAGGTGGCTACAAAATCAAGCAAAAAGCCTCAATGTTAATTTAGCGCCTGAGTTGTCTTTATTATTAATTGAGTTATTTGAAGGTAACTTACCCGCGTTAGAGCAAGAGTTACAAAAATTATCCTTATTGTTTGGTACAAAACAAATCACCTTAAGCGATGCTGAACAAATAGTGATTAAGCAAGCGAAGTTTAATCCCTTTCAAATTATCGATGCGTTATTAACAGGTAACTGTAAAAAGTGCTTGATAATGTTGGATCAATTACAGCAGGAAGGAACCGCTGCTGGACAAATAATTTGGGTGTTTCACAAAGAGTTCAATCAACTATATGCCATGTTAGATAAGCTTGCACAAGGTACTCAACTGAACGACTTATATAAAGAATATCGAATTTGGGATAAACGAAAGCCGCTTTATCAACATGCACTAACTCATATAAGTTTAAAAGATATTAAACGAGCAATGTCACGACTAGCTGATATCGATTTGATCAGCAAAACAAGTAGTGAATTTAATACTTTTATATTGTTGGCTGATCTTTGCTTAACACTTTATCATGGTGAAATTACGAAAAACTTTTCATTGAATTATGAATACGCTTAGTTTTTCTAACTGTTTTTTATGAACCATAATTTTTTCAATCAATGTAACAACTAAAGTAAATTAATCTATGACGAGTATTGGCATTTTAGGCGGCACTTTTGATCCCATTCACCTTGGCCATACGTTACCCGCTAAAGCGGTAGCAGATTATTTATCATTAACCAAAATACTATTCATTCCGGCTAATATTCCTCCACATAAGACAGCACCCAATGTCAGTGGGAAACAACGGGCTAAAATGGTTCACTTAGCTTGTAGTACAGAGCCGTCATTTACTTGTGATGAACGCGAACTAAAACGCGATGGTAATTCTTATACCGTCGATACCTTAAAAGAATTATCAGAGCAATTTCCACAACAAACATTGTATTTCATTATCGGTCTAGACTCTTTATTAACATTTACTCGTTGGCATAAATATCAAGAAATTTTATCCCTTTGTCATTTGGTGGTGAACACCAGACCTAACTACCAATTAGACAACCTAAACAAAGCGACTACAGCCTTGTTGAGTCAGCATCAAATTCATAATCTTGATGAGTTTAAAAAAAACAAATCTGGCAGTATTCTATTACTTCCTAATACACTGCCGTCTTACCCCAGCCACTTGCACCTCGATATTTCTTCAAGTAAAATTCGTCAAAAACTTGCCAACAATAAAGATTGCCAACAACTATTAACCCCTAGCGTATTTACTTTTATCAACAAAAATAAGCTTTATCGTTAACCTAGCAGTGAATTAATGTTAATATTCACAGATTGTGCATTACGTAACCCTAACGTGACCTAATGCATTGTAAAAAATCAACCAAAATATAGGAAGAACCCCCTTGCAAACCGAAGCACTTAACGCATTTGTAATTGAAAAACTTGAAGACATGAAAGGCAGAGATATTATCTCTCTAAACATAAGTGACAAAGCAAGCTTTGCCGACTATATGGTTATTTGCTCAGGTAACTCAAACCGCCACGTAAAATCAATCGCGCAATCAGTAGTAATTGAATGTAGAAATGCTGGTGTTGAACCTCGCGGCATGGAAGGTAACGATGTTGGCGAATGGGCATTAGTTGATTTGGGCGATATTATTGTTCATGTTATGACTAACGAACAACGTGACAAGTATAATCTAGAACAACTTTGGGCCGAATAGCAGCCAATTTTATTGGCTTAATTAACTTATGAAGTTAACTTTATATGCAGTTGGCACAAAAATGCCTACTTGGGTCAGCCAGGGATTTAATGAGTATGCTCGACGTTTCCCTCGTGATTTGCCTTTTAATTTAGTAGAGATCAGTGCAGGAAAGCGTGGTAAAAATGCCGATATCACCCGTATTTTAGAAAAAGAAGGTGAGCAATTATTAGCGGCTATCCCTAAAGGCAGCCATATTGTTACCTTAGAAGTTGAAGGTAAACCTTGGACCACGCCACAACTAGCTAAGCAGCTTGAACGTTGGCAGTTCGATGGCAGAGATGTGGCACTATTAGTTGGTGGCCCTGAAGGCTTAGCCCCTGCTTGTATCAAAGCCAGTGAACAAAAATGGTCTTTATCAACACTGACGTTACCACATCCCATGGTTAGAATTATCATTGGCGAAAGTTTATATCGCGCATTGAGCATAAATAACAATCACCCTTACCATAGAGAATAAAGAGTGACACCTCTATTTTATCACTATAACGAGTATAGCTGATGTCACCTCGTCGCGTTATTATTCGCAACCATAGCGCGGAAGCTAATTTATTTGCTCGCCGTACTTTTATCGCCTTTGTTGGTATTTTATTCTTACTACTCATATTGTTTAGCAACGTCTACTCATTACAAATCAACTCTTTTGAAAAATATCAAACACGTTCAAATTCAAATCGTATAAAATTACTACCAGTAGCACCAAACCGTGGCTTAATTTACGATCGCAATGGTATTATTCTCGCTGATAACAAACCGGTTTATAGCCTCGCGGTAATCCCAGAAGAAGTTGATAACCTAAAAACTAACATCCAAGAAATAAGCAAACTACTTGATATTAGTACAGACAGGCAAGAAAGTTTTTTTAAAGCAGTAAAAGGTAAACGCCGCTTTAAACAAATAGAATTACAGCCCTACTTAAGTGAACAACAAGTAGCACTATTTTCAGTTAATCAACACAAGTTTCCCGGTGTTTTTGTGGATGCTCGTTTAAAACGCTACTACCCCTTCAGTGAATTAACCACACATAACTTAGGTTATGTGGCTCGAATCAATAGAAAAGATGCTAATAAACTCAAACAACAAGGTAAGTTTGAAAACTATGTTGCCACCCATGGCATAGGGAAACTGGGTATTGAAAAATATTATGAAGAACTTTTACATGGCACCATCGGCCATCAAGAAGTAGAGATAAATAACCAAGGGAGAATTATTCGCACACTGAATTACACCCCGCCTGTACAGGGTAAAGACCTAACCTTAACCCTAGACATAGAACTGCAAATGATCGCCAAACGTGCATTATCAGGAAAGCGCGGTGCGGTAGTCGCAATGAACCCACGTACCGGTGGTATTTTAGCTATGTACTCTAATCCCAGCTATGATGGTAATTTATTCGTACACGGCATCAGTAGTAAAAACTATAAAAAACTACTTCAATCCAAAGATTTACCTTTGATCAACCGAAGTGTACAAGGTTACCCCCCGGCTTCCACAGTAAAGCCTTTCTTGGCATTAGCAGGTTTAGAGGAACAGGTGATTACCGCAGACACTAAAATTTGGGATCCCGGTTGGTATCAATTAGAAGGTTTACCTAATAAATATCGTGATTGGAAAAAATGGGGGCATGGCTGGGTAAATTTAACGAAAGCCATTGAGCAGTCCTGCAATATATATTTTTTTAACCTAGCTTTTAAGCTTGGTATCACTAAAATTAGCACCATGATGGAGCAGTTTGGTTTTGGTGATTATACTGGCATTGATATTCATGAAGAAAGTAGAGCCATTATGCCCAGTGTTGCTTGGAAACGTACTCGTTATAATCAGCCATGGTATACCGGTGAAACGCTTTCTGTTGGTATAGGACAAAGTTACTGGACTGTGACACCATTACAATTAACTCAAGCACTAACAACATTAGTAAATCATGGGGAAAGAAAAGTACCACATTTTTTAAAGGCCACTAAAGAAATAACACTAGATGATAAAGGATCTAGTCAAAGTACTTTAGAAGAGGTCATTTATGAAGAACAAGCGCCTTTAGTATTGAAACAAGCAAAGCATTGGGATCTGGTTCTCAATGCTATGCATAATACGGTTCAGAAGTTAGGTGCAACCGCTTATACTCCTTTTAAAGGTGCTAAGTATGACGCTTCTGGCAAAACAGGCTCAGCACAGGTTGCTCGTATTAAACAAAATGAAAAATATGATGCAACATCCACGCAAGAAAATAAGCGTGATAATGCGATGTTTATTGCCTTTGCACCCTATAAAAATCCAGAAATAGTCGTTGCGGTTGCCATAGAAAACGTTGCCAAAGGAGGTGGCGGTACTAATGCGGGTCCGGTTGCACGACAAATTATGGATCAATATTTTGGCAATAGGGTGGTAGCCTCTAGTATTGATAATTCGCCTAGTCAGTTAATTGCTAATAATCAGCAGCAACATATGCATCAATCACAACTAACACAAAAGCAAGAGAGCGACTAATGCGCAGTAGTGGCCAAGATCAACAACAAGTACGCAATATATGGCAAAAATCACATATCGATTTACCCTTATTACTTGGCATACTCTCGCTCATGGCACTTGGCTTATTTATTGTTTTTAGTGCCGGCGGCCAAAGTATGGATATCGTTTACCGCCAAGCTATTCGATTAGGCGTTGCTATCGTAGTCATGCTGTTAATAGCACAAATCCCCCCGTTGTTATATCGAAAGTGGGCAGTACCTGTTTTTGTCTTAGGGGTATTAATGTTGGTGGGCGTATTACTTTTTGGCCATGTAGGTAAAGGGGCACAACGTTGGTTAGATTTAGGCTTTATGAAATTTCAGCCCTCTGAAATAATGAAACTGATCGTGCCAATCATGATTGCTTGGTTTATTAGTCAAAATAATTTACCGGTTAAAGTTTCTACTATCGTACTGGCTTTTATCTTAGTTTTAATTCCAACGCTTCTTATTGCCAAACAACCCGACTTAGGAACTTCACTGTTAATTGCCTGTTCAGGTATTTTTGTTATTTTTCTCGCCGGGGCCAGTTGGAAATTAATTGGTATTTGCGTTGGCTTAGGGTCAGCTTTCGCTCCAGTGTTATGGATGTTTTTGATGAAAGACTATCAAAGGCAAAGAGTGATGACATTTTTAAACCCCGAACAAGATCCCCTCGGCTCAGGTTACCATATTATTCAGTCTAAAATAGCGATAGGCTCCGGTGGAATTAGTGGTAAAGGTTGGTTGCAAGGAACACAATCTCAATTAGAGTTTCTGCCTGAGCGTCATACTGATTTTATTTTCGCCGTTTTTAGTGAAGAATTTGGCTTAATTGGTGTTGGTATTTTACTTAGCGTATACCTCTTTATCGTCATGCGCGGCTTATGGATTGCAGTCAATGCCCAACATGCCTTTACAAAGTTGTTAGCAGGTAGTATTACCCTAACGTTCTTCGTTTATGTGTTTGTAAATATCGGCATGGTCTCCGGTTTATTACCCGTTGTTGGCGTGCCTTTACCCTTAGTAAGTTATGGCGGTACATCTATGGTGACATTACTCGCAGGCTTTGGCATGCTAATGGCTATTAGTACTCACCGACGGTTTCATACTTGATGGTAACACGATACATACTACTCTCCTTCGCTCTACTTACCCTGCTAACGGCGTGCAGCTCTGGTCGCTATCAACAGGTAAATGATAGTACGCCAAGCAGATTGCCCAACCAAGCAGAATTAAGGGATGCCACCCCGCGCGCAGAAAATTATAGTCGCGGAGGCAACAAAAATTACCGAGTTCGTGGTATTAACTACCCAGTATTAACACATGCAAAAAATTTCGAAGAAATAGGCGAAGCCTCTTGGTATGGAAGAAAATTTCACGGCCATTTAACCTCCAACGGTGAAATTTATGATATGTACGCCATGAGTGCTGCCCATAAGAACTTACCCTTGCCGACCTATTTAACAGTGACTAACCTTGCTAACAATAAATCGGTTATCGTTCGAGTAAATGATCGTGGTCCTTTTCATCAAAAACGTATTATCGATTTATCCTACAGCGCTGCTTATAAGCTCGATATGTTAAAAACAGGCACTGCCCAGGTAAAAATTACTAGCATAACCAATTTTAATAAAACCTCTGCTACCAAAGAGCCAATCACTGTAAATATAAAAAAGCCAGTGACAGATAATAAATTATATTTACCATTAACAAAAAAATACATCCAAGTTTTTGCTACTAGCAGGCTTGATCTAGCAAAAAAAACAGCCTTATTTTTATCAAACAAACACTCTCAAACTGTTAATTACCCTAAAAAAAATAATATCTACCGCATTCAAGTAGGCCCTATTTCAGATCACGCCGTGATACATGAGTTATTGCTAAAACTAAAGCAAGGCAGTTACCCAGACGCCTACTTAATAAATCTTTGACCTACCTGAAACTCACCCCTTGCGTTTATATGGGTATAATTGACCAAAGATAAAAAAATAGTTTTTCAATTAACTCCAATTCCCCCATAGCCAAGCTTGAAAGAGATGATATACTTTCTTTAGTTTGGTTAAAAACCACTTTTCCTATTCACCTCATTATTAAAAGTTACGCCTTTAAAATTATGCCTTTAAAATTAAAAAAATCTGCTCGCACATTGATCAAATTCATCGCTAGAACCCTATTGGGTTCAACCTTAACTTTTTCATCTATTAGCCATGCCGTCACCATTATTCCAGATGTACCACAAATTAATGCTAAAGGTTTTATTTTACTCGATTTTTCGACGGGAAAAGTAATTGCAGAAGGTAATGCTGACATGCAATTAGCACCCGCTAGCCTAACTAAAATGATGACGAGTTACATCATAGGTAAAGAATTACAAAACGGTAATATATCAAATAATGACAAGGTAATGATCAGCGAAAATGCTTGGGCAAAAAACTTTCCTGAATCATCAAAAATGTTTATTGAAGTTGGTACTGAAGTTCCCGTAAACCTTTTAAACCAAGGTATTATTGTTGCCTCTGGTAATGATGCTTGTGTTGCCATGGCTGAACATATTGCCGGTAGTGAAAGTGCTTTTGCCGATTTAATGAATGCCCATGCCGAACAATTAGAGATGTCTAGTTCATTTTTTGAAAACAGCCACGGTTTAGACAGCTCTTCTCATATGACTACTCCACGAGACATGGCTACATTAGCTAGTGCTATTATCCGTGAAGTTCCAAATGAATATGCTATTTATAAACAAAAATCATTCACCTATAACAATATTAAACAATATAATCGTAACTCTTTATTATGGGATAAAAGCTTAAATGTAGATGGCATGAAAACTGGGCATACCTCAAATGCTGGCTATAGCTTAGTCACCTCAGCCACTAAGGGTGCTATGCGTTTAGTCACGGTAGTTATGGGCGCTGATAGCGAGCGAGCGAGAAAGGTAGAAAGTAAAAAGTTACTTAATTATGGCTTCCGTTTTTTTGAAACAATCACCCCTTATAAAGCGGGTGAGAAATTTGCCACTAATCGCATTTGGATGGGCGATAAAGAACAAGTAGATTTAGGTATTTTACTTGATACGCAAATTACCATTCCTCGCGGACAGCGTAAAAACCTAAAAGCGAACTTCGAATTAACTCAACAGCTTACTGCACCTTTAGCCAAAGGTACTGTTGTAGGTAAATTATTCTTACAGCTTGAGGGTGAAGATATTGCCCAATACCCATTAGTAACTTTACAAGAAATAAATGAAGGTGGTTTTTTCTCTAAAATAGTTGATTACATCAAATTATTTATTGCACAACCTTTTGAGTAAATATAACCAAGTGATGAGTTATACCAATACCAATAATGATTCATCACTTATCGTTTAGTCTATAGCTATTAACACTTAATAATTAAAGATTAACGCTCAGCATTCCAACTGAAAAAATAGGCACCAAGTGATAAAAATACTGAGCTCATCAACAATAAACAGTTTACGTGATAACTTATATCACCCAAGGTAGCTCCTTCCGTAATCACTTCTCTTGCACCTGCAACTAAATGCGTTAACGGTAAAAAGTCTGCAATCAACTTTAATGCAGGTGGTGCTCCCTCTAAACTAAACCACACACCTGAAAGCATCATCATTGGCCATGAGGTTACATTTAATAATCCACCGATTAATTCTTCACTTTTACTACGACTTGCCACTAATAAGCCTAAGCTGATTAAACAAAAAGCCCCTAACATGCCAATGATGAATAAATCGAAATAACTACCTAACATAAAAAAGTCAAACAGCAAATTACAGCCGCTATACACAATAATGGACGTGCACATAACAATAAACAGACGTGACGACAATTGTGCTGAAACAAATTCAAAAGCGGTTAGTGGTGTCGCTTTCAGTCGTTTTAATACCGCATTTTTCCGATAACGAACAATGACATAGCCAACACCAAATAGGCAGCTAAACATCATATTCATACCTAATACACCCGGCAGCACCCAATCAACATAACGAATTTTCGCCCCGCTCATTTGCAAGCGGGTATAGCCTTCAAGTTTATCACTAAATATTTTTTCAACTAAATAGCTTTTAGCCGATTCATCATTAACCCAATAGCGTCGGCTTTGATTAACAATCACTAAGTCGATACTATGATGGCTAAGTTTACCTTTAGCAACGTCAATATCTGTATAGTGAATAAAATCTATATAGCGAGTGCCTGTAAAAGGATTTTTTAGCGTTTCACCTTGGAGTCCCTTTGTTGTTTCCACCCAACCAATTTTATAGGCAGAACGACCTTCGCCAGAAAAAATAAACGAGAAGCCTACTAATAACAATACAGGAAAAAATAGACTCCAACCCAATGATGATTTATCACGGAAAAACTCAATATTACGCGCTTTAAAAACAGCAAAAAAACGTTTTATATTCATTTTGCTCCCCTAAGGGAATGCCCGGTTAAATGTAAGAACAAATCATCAAGGTTTGCTGATTTAACATGTAAACCGGCTAAAGACACTTTACTATTCATTAATAGGGTTAATGTTTGTTCAATATCACAGGTAGTTATTTCAATTTGTCCAGCCAGTTTTTTCCATTTGTTTTGCTCAACTAAAATTGAAGGCACTTGCTCCGCTGGCAAATAAATGAATACTTCACTAAAGTGTTTATTAAGTAATTGAAGTGGTGTTCCTGCTTCAATAATTTTACCTTGGTCCATAATAACAATATCATCACAAAGTTGTTCGGCTTCATCCATATAGTGGGTAGTTAAAATAATCGTTTTATTTTGTGCTTTAATATTTTTAATTAACTGCCAGAAATTTCGTCTCGCATGAGGGTCTAAACCTGTAGTTGGCTCATCTAGAAAAATAATATCAGGATCATTAATTAATGCTAAAGCAAGTAATAGCCGCTGTCTCTGCCCACCAGAGAGTAATCGATTGTCGCGGTTTAAAAAGTCACTCAAATCGCAAAGTTCAATGATTTGTTCTTGCGCTAAGGTATGTTGATAAAATGATGAAAACAAACTCAAGGTTTCTTTAACGGTTAAATAATCTTGTAAAGCAGTATGCTGAAATTGAATCCCAATTTGTTGCGAGAGACTTTCATCAACTTTTTTCCCTTCGTACTCTTTACCTTTATATATTACCTGACCTGAAGTTGGAGAAATAATTCCTTCCATAATTTCTATCGTCGTCGTTTTACCTGCACCATTTGGCCCTAACAAACCAAAACAATGGCCTTGCTCAACGGTAAAACTAATATTATCAACAGCAGTGACATCTTTATATTGTTTCGTTAATTCTTGCACACAAATCGCAACACTCATGCTTTAATATCTCGATGATTTTATTATTAATATTATTGTACTAAACCTAGGCTAAATAACATTACATTTATAGAAATGTTATGTAGCCTAAGTGTAATGTTAAAAAATTAATAAGCCGTTTTTAAAGCACCCATAACACTTGTCTTTATAAACTGTTCCAGCGTTTTTTTTCCGCTAAAATGATAAGTACTACAAATATCGATAACACTATGTTTTTGCATTATTCTACTGATCAAGACAGAACCTATATCATCATTAATACGTTGACTACATAATTGTTGTTTTAACCATAAATGCAAACTAAAAACACAACTAGAGTATTGGCGGTTTCCGTGCGCGAACGCTTTAACATTCGCCTTATCAAGTGAACTCAACGGCATTAAAGAAGATTGCGGGCAATATTGTTGAATTAATGCCACTAAATTTGGCGTTAAGTTTTTGTATTCGTCTACTAATAAATAATCAAAACATCGGTAAAATTCAGTATTAATAGTCTCTAGTTCCAGTAGAGCGTTTTCAGAAAGCGATTTAATGACTAATGCCGACTGCTCTCCACTTGCTTTGTCTTTACTAAAACCAATACGAGCTAACTTAAAGTCTGCCGTTAACCAAAATGAAAGTAACGGTTGTGTGGCACCAAAACTAGATGCTAAAAAATCAGCACCTTGCGCTTTTGCAAAGGTCGTTATTTCACTCAAAAATAATGATCCTACCCCTTGCTGTTGTAATTGCGGATGAACAGCAATCCGCATCACGCGTAAATAATGATAATTGAATGCTTGCTCAACACCACATTGCGTCAGTAACGATTGTGGAATAAAATGGTTTCTTAGCCGTCTTTTTGATTGCTTAACCGCTTCAAATTCGGCATCAGTAATACGCTGCCCCTTGTATTCTCCTTCATGCATTAATAAAGCGACAGCAACCACTTGTTCCAACGCTTCATCAGTCGACATCAAACAAACAAGCTGTACCTGTTTATTATCCAATAACATCTGTACATCACTCGGTTTCGTTTGATAATGTGCCGTTACCAGTACGGCAAAAATTTGTTTTAACAAGTTTTCATTAGCCAGTAAGTCTTCCACGGTAAAATATTTAAACTCAAAGGGTGTCTTTGGCAATGCTAAAGACAAATTTTGACTGTGATCGCATAAACTTGGTAATTCAGCATTTAATAAGCAGGCATCAAAAACGAATTGCTCTAATGGGTCATTCAATCGCCACCGAATAGGCTCGTTGATATGTAAACTACGCCAATGGGGGAATAATTGAGTTAAGGTGTGTTGAAATTTCAAGGTAAAACCGCGGCCTGCTCCTTCATAGCCATGAATAGTACTAGCAAAAACCAAACGAGGATGATGAAATAATAACTGTTCGAGTAAATACACGGGTATCGCTGCCGCTTCATCGACTAAAACCAAACTAGCCTTGGGGTGCAACTTAAGTAATTGATCAACCGCAACAAATTCAACAAAACCATGGTGCGCAGTAAATCGGTGACCTTCTTGATGACCTTGCGGTAAACTTACCGCTAACTGGTTGAAAAAAATCTTTACCGAATTTAACTCTACTGCAGTGATAATTATATGTAGCTTATTATCATTTTTTGCTGCTGCTAATAACTTAGCACAGGCAATAGCTAACGCCGATGACTTACCTCTTCCTCGATCAGCAGTTAACACCAATGGCCGCTTACTTTTCCCTTTAAGCACGTTAGTTATAGCTTCTACTGCATTCACTTGTTCTTGAGTAACACAACCATTAGTTAACGCTTTTGGCCTAAAGGGATATACTGAGTTTATTACCTGTTTATCACTCGCGTGGTTTATTGGCTTTACTAAAGGAAAAACAAGCGCCGTTTGATCAAGTATCACATGCTCAGAATAGCCTTGAAGTAAAGAAAAAAAACGCTTTACAAAGTTACTTTGATTAATCAATTCTAGGTCATTTATTAACAAAAACAAGATACCGCCAGCAACAAGCGTACCCGATAAAGCGGCAAAGGCATCCACAGACAATAGTGGCTGAGTAAAAACAACATAGTCACTCTCTGTGCCAAGCCTATCTCGATAACGTTGCGATGAAACATTCGCTTTAATCAACTCACTATCACCATAAACCAACCATGAGTTTCTGCCGGCATTATTTTTATCGTGATCAAAAGAATGAATTGTTTTCAATAATGAGTATGCCCATTCATCTTCACCTACAAGCACAATTAAACGTCGTTCAGTCAACGCTTTGGCTTGTTGTTGAAAATCAGAAAACCATCGAGAAAAGGCGATATCTTGCATATTAACTTCATTTAAATAATTACTTTTGTATATACCCATATTACCTCAACATTAGCGATATTAGAGTAGTTTTATTTTAGTAAACTCTGATAAAGTAATAACCTGTATTATCCCTTTTATTCTGAGTTAACTTATGACTTTATTAGAAAAACTTCGATGCCTATTTACCTTTGGCCAAGGCGTCGCTTTACCTTTACCCGAAGTTTCTGCTGATTATACTCCTTTAACACTTTTCACTCAGTGGTTTGATGATGCTAACAAATCAGGTATTTTATTACCAGAAGCAATGTCCGTTAGCAGTTGCAGTAGTGATGGCCAACCAAGTTCGCGCATGGTATTACTTAAAGATTTCGATGAACTAGGTTTTGTATTTTTTACTAACTACGGTAGCCGAAAAAGTCATGAATTAATGGAAAATAATAAAGTAGCATTATTATTTCATTGGAGTGTATTACAAAGACAGATACGTATAGAGGGTACTGTTGAAAAGGTAACACCGCAAGAATCTGCTGATTATTTTCATAGCCGTGATAGAGGCAGTCAAATAGGTGCTTGGGCGTCAAAACAAAGTCAAAAGCTAACTCACGATAATGAACTAAAAGATCGTATGACTAATTTTAATGATAAG
>Ga0105358_10001380_pt1 | contig 12946 bp, 8 predicted proteins | sample GOMGulsemesocosm_5_FD_83509 | JGI IMG/M metagenome (GOLD analysis project Ga0105358, IMG submission 83509) | Methane-oxidizing microbial communities from mesocosms in the Gulf of Mexico - GOM15C Gulf of Mexico | ecosystem: Environmental > Aquatic > Marine > Cold seeps | place: Gulf of Mexico...
GTTAACTGCCCATATTCATTAATGGGTTGAATATAACTAGCCATCAAAGAAAACGACAGGTCAGGAGAGTACATCACCTGATCGCCATCGAGACGGAACAAATTCTCCTGGTTATTAATTGTTTCGCCTCCTTCTTGAAAAGGATTAGAGGTTACGAAATCATCATATTCAGCTGTCGAAATTTTTCCTCTTAGCGATAATTGTAAAAACTCATTGGCCAGCCAATCGATTTCTATTTCTAAACCTTGTGCTTTAATTGACCCGGCATTGTCAACTATGGCTAGAGTCGTACCTTGAAAATCGCTAAACCCGGTCGCTAATAAATCAGTGTAGTCGTTGGCGTAATAGGTTAAGTTCAAGAGAAGTTTATTCTCCAGAAAACTGCTCTTATAAGCTAACTCTAGCGCTGAAACTTGCTGCTCATCGTAACTTGCTTCGCCATTGAAGGCCCCTTGAGCATTGCCGGATAGAAAACCCGTAGAGAAAGTTGCATATAAAAAGCTCTGTTCTGTCAGGTCGTATTCAGTGCCAATTTTATAGGTGAGTCTGTTCCAGTCTCGGTGAATGTTATCTATTTCTAATACGGAAAAATCAATTGAAGAGAGGTTGTCTGGATTTTGGCCAAGTACATTCCAGCGGCGAGTTTCATTGGTGTATCTTAGTCCAAGAATAAACCGTAAATCGTCATTAAGTGAATAGTTGAGCTGCCCGTAAATTGCCTTAGAGTTTGTTGTTAACTGGATTTGATTCATCCAGGGTGCCCACTCATTTTTAGGTGTCGCAGATGGATCTGGCTGGTTATCAATTAAATCGACGATATCCATCCACAAAAAAGCGTAATCAAGCGCTTCCTTATGAAAATAAAGTCCGCTTACCCAGTTCAAATCATTCTCTTTTTTTGATACCAGTTGAATTTCCAGCGATTTCGAATTTGAATCAAGGGATAACCCTTCCACTACAGAACTATAGTGAGAAAAATCACCATCTTCGAGTCGAAGATCTTCAAAGTCGATACTTGATGCGAGTAATGTAAGCTCGGCATAACCCAGGTTATAATTGTATTCTGCAACCAAAGTTTGTTGGTCAATTTGTTGGGTTGGTTTATAGTTATTGGCTATTTGGTAAGGACTGGATAAAACAACAGCAGAATCATCAAATCCTGGTGTCGCTCTTACATCTAAACCGGCACCAATTCGTCCACAACTGCCTCCACAAATATCGTCTCGACCGATTCGCGGTACAAGTTCATAACCTGGATTAGTCAAACCGGTATTAAAGTTAATTGGTGTGCCGAGTATTTTGTAGCCAAATGCGCTATATCCATTAGCATCCTCTTTCCAATACTCAAATTTTAACAGTAAACTAGAATCGTCACTGATCTTTTTTAAATACTGCCCTCGTAGGAAGGTGGTGTCTTTGTCACGTAGGCCAGCATCCGAATTAAAGATATTTTCTATATATGGTTCTCTTTGCTCAACCAGTGTAGAGAGCCTTATCGCGCTATTATTCTGGTAAGAGAAATTGACTGATGAGGTAAGCTTCTTATGATTAAAATCGCCAATTTCGCCCTCTATCATCAAACTATCATTGTTAAGTAACGGAATCTGTGAAATCACATTCATGCTTCCACCATAAGAGTTTCTTCCGAATAAGGTTCCTTGCGGGCCTCTCATGATTTCGATCCTTTCCAAATCAACATAGGGTGCCATTGCTTGAGATAGGCGAGGCTGATAAATTCCATTATGGTAAGTGGAAATGACCGGATCATTGTGCTCAACTTGCTGAGTGCGTGCGCCACGTATTGATGGCCGTGGATCATAACCAGCACGCCCCATCACCATACCGGGAACTAAAGGTGCAAGTCGTGTGATATCAAATACATTCCACCTGTCGAGCGTTTCTGAACTTAATGCCGTTACAGCCAATGATACCTTTTGAACCTTTTCTTCTCGTTTTTGCGATGTGACTACAACATTAGCTAATTCTTCGAGAGACAGAGAATAGAGGTATTTAAAATCCGTTTCCTGCTCAGCGATACTTTGTTCAGAGACCAACAGTAAATTGATAATTACTGCGATTACTAATTTTGAGTTCACTCTATTCATCCATGTTCCTATCAAAGAAAAGAAACAAAGCTAATATGCAGTTTTGAAAAACTTGGTGTTTGTGTTTAGTTGATGTTTCTGTTCGCATTTTAGGAATTCTCTTGAAGGACTGTCACAAGTATAGGTCAGTAGTCTAATAAATGTTAAAGATCTTGGCCGGCAAGAAATGCGTTTAACAGCTTGGGAGGTTATCTCTATAGAACTGATAAGTTACAAGATATTGTTCCAATAGACTGTTAATTTAGGTGTTATCTAGTCATTACATTTCCCCAAGATGCAAACGCACTATCTCTGAACTTCCGCATCCCCCTTTCACTCACCAGTGTCAGTTGAAGAGATAAGCCCGTCTCACAGTCGAGTATAAAATCTTGGTTAATATTCTTCTAAGTATGATCAAGGATGTACAAAAGCTAATGTCCGCAATTGGCTAGCTGAAGAACACTATAATTATCACTGTTCAGATGTTAACAAAGATACGAAAGCGGAAGTTAGCATCAATAGATTCTTGAACTATTTTAGTGTTCAAGAAACATTGAACTACCTTCCTCTTGATAGTCAACAAAGCCACCATTGCAGTCATTCACGTATTTGTTTTGGCATGATTTCAAAGTGCAATCCAGACATTAATTGGTGGTATAGATAAACGTCAGCTCCATTAACTGGAGCTGACGTTATTTTGTGTACTATTTTTATTTCTAACGCTAATGTCGAATCACTATATTGAACCTATATTTCTTGATAGTTATAATAGCTAATAGAATAAATAGTAAGTAGAACATAGCACCACCACCTCCTCCACTTGAATTATTCGTTGGTGGGGGGGGGCTGGTACATCGTTCACGGTAATATTTACCTCACTCGTTGCAAATAAGTGACCATCATTAACGGTAACCACAAAAGTGAGTGTACTTGTAGAACTTACATTAGGAGCTGTAAAAGTAGGTGTAGCACTCGCGTTATCACTTAAAGTTACAGAAACTCCTGAGCTTTGAGTCCATTCAAAATGAACTGTATCGCCATCAGGGTCATCACTAAGTGATGCAATCAAAGTGACTTGAGTTCCTTCGTCAACGGTTTGATCTTCACCTGCGCTGGCTGTTGGGGCTTGATTCGGTAACAACGTCACTTGATAAACAGTGCCACTTGTACCCGAAGGAACTCCACCAGTATTGGCTAATACATATAACTCACCTTGGCTATCTTGGGCAAAACCGAGAATCGCACCAATATCTGTTTCATCAACATATTGAAATTCAGATATCGTGCCTTCGTTATTAATATAAAATAATCGACCATTGTAATCACCAAAAACATAATTTCCTTGCATATCATCATAAATACTACCTCGATACACAAAACCACCAATAATGGCAACGCCTTCATCATGATCATATTCGGCAATTGGATCTATCGTATTTTGGTTATCCACTTGCTCAAAAACATAACCATCATTATTGCCATTAGCAAAGAAGCCAAAACTGCCTTCTCGAATATTCCAGCCATAATTTCCACCTGGAGCGATAGTATTTATTTCCTCAATATCGTTTTGTCCAACATCTGCGGCATATAAAACGCCTGTTTGACTGTCAAATGAAAGTCGATATGGATTGCGTAAACCATAAGCATAAATTTCATCCAGACCATCTTGATCTACAAAAGGATTTGAAGCTGGAATACCATAACGACCATTAGTACTATTATTTCCTAAAGGGTCTATACGAATAATAGTCCCTAAAATATTATCTTTATTTTGACCATTGCCATTATCACCATGACCAACCATCACACTATCAATAAAGCTTTGACCATCAACATCATCCGCTCCACCGCCATCACCTATGGCAACATACAGTAAGTTATTAGCATCGAAGGCTATCGCGCCACCATTATGATTAAATTGTGGTTCATCAATTCTTAATACTTCTCTCGCTGAATTTTCATCAAAAATAATACTGTCATCGATAGTCGCTTGCCACTCAGTTAGCACTCCTTGATGATCCGCTAATACACCGTCAGGCATAGTCGAAAAATCTGCAACACCACTTAACGGCTGAGAGCTATAAGTATAAAGTTTATGGTTATCAACAAATTGAGGATGAAAGGCAATTCCTAATAACCCTCGTTCATCAAAGCCACCGAATTCAGGGATGCCGATAGAAACAAGTAATGATGACAAGTCAACTACAAGCTCTTTATTACCCGTAGCTAGTTCAACAGACCAAATGCTACCGACTTGATCAATGACATACATATAGTCAGTAATACTAGGTGCTGAAACTCCCCATAATGGTGCGGTTAAACCTTCAGTGAGAACTTCTAATTTTAATTTTAATCCTCCACTAAAAATGGGTAATGAAATGGGGTCATCTAATTTGATTGGGTCTATAGGAGGAGGATCTTCAGTCAATGCGGTAAAACTAAAGTCATCGAAAACCGCATAACTTGATGTCGAGTTAATTAACTCTATGCGAGATATTCCTATCGTGGATATTATGGTTATTTCTTGCCATGAGGTAGTTGCGCTATAACTATCAACTAAATTGTCATTGATGTCATAAATATTAACTGTTGCTCCTAGCGCACCCGATTGTGCCTTTAAAAACACATTAAACATCTCCGCAGGTGTTTCAAAAGTGATGGTAGCAGTATTGTTTTGAACCATAAAAGCCTGCGAACCAGAATGGTAAAGCGAAGCAATGCCTGCAAATTTTGCTTCACCATCAGTGAAAGTAACCGTTTTAGGAGGAGTGCCTAAGGTAAATGAACCGCTTGTATTCGTGATTTCAAAGCTGGTGGATAAATCGGTTGAAAAACTGATGGGGATAAATGAGAATAAAAATAGAATAAAGACTAGTATCTTGATAATAATATTATTTATAGGTAGTTGATGTTCGCCTAGCACTAAAAATTTCATGGTGAATTCCAAAAAAATTAATATCGATAGGAGATAGACCATACGGGAGTGGTTAAAATTTCATCGATTTGATGTTTTGTCAGCTTTATCTGGAAATAGTGGGTGTAATATTGAAATTAATGACTTATAGATTTAGTTCACTATATGGCATCAGTTCGTTTTCTGATATGGAATCCCACAGGCATAATGAGCTTGAAGCTCACAATTAACCATACTTAGTTCTCCATTAATAACGGAGATCTACCATGTTTACTCTAACCGTTTATAAACCAACTGAGCCTTGGAATAAAAACAAAATTGTTGGGCAAAAATTACCGCTTAAGCTTCAACAAATTTGGGCAATCAGAATCAGACTAGAATTAGTAAATAATATAAGAGACCTTGCACTTTTTAACCTTGCTATTGATAGTAAATTAAGAGGATGCGATTTAGTAACTCTGAAAATAAGGGATATTGCTCACGGAAAAACTATTCAATCACGAGCTATTATCGTTCAAAAAAAGACAGGATTACCCGTTCAATTTGAACTTACCGAAAATACACGTCATTCAGTTCAAGCTTTAATTACAAATTTTCATCTAAGCCCAAACGATTATTTGTTTAAATCACGGATACATTCGTCAGAACATCTATCAACACGTCAGTATGGAAGAATTGTTGATGCTTGGGTTTCCATGATTGGTTTAGATCAAACCCAATACGGAACTCATACGATGCGTAGAACTAAACCTTCATTAATATACAAAAAAACTAAAAATTTGAGAGCATGCCAATTATTGTTAGGTCATCGAAAGCTTGAAAGCACAGTTAGATATTTAGGAATAGAGGTAGATGATGCTCTTGAGATTTCAGAAAGTATAGATTCTTAGATAATGCGCCAGAACCATATTTGGTATCTGGCTCCTGCGCCACCACAGAGGTCGTTCATGTGATGATACTGGCACGATTTATAAGCCGACTACGCATAAATTAACAATTTGAACAACTCTGCCCTTTTGACTGAAACCCTGCCAAGTTTCCTTTTTTGTCGATAGTTAATTCGCAACAATCATTGAATAATTGAAAGAGCATTTGACGACTTTTTTGTACTCTTGATTTTAGCGTTGAATATTTGATGTTATTTTTCTCTGAAAATTGCTTTTGTGATTCACCCTCTATTTCAATGGCGATAAGTAAATTGGCCTCTTCATCAGGTAATCCTTTAATAAATGGTAATACGCATTGCGATAATTGCGTGAGCACTTCCTCTTCTGCATCCTCATACCAAAGATCGCTTGATGTTACGTCAGATGTTCTAGCTCGTTTTCGGTAAAAATCAATAATCGTGTTATTGGCTATTTGGAATAACCAATACTTAACTTTTTTTGTGTCTTTTACTGCATTAAAACTCTGATAACTTTTAATCAAAATCTCTTGTAGAAGATCGTCTACGTCAGCAGGATTAGAGACATTCTTACGTAAGAATGCTTTCAGTTTTGCTTGATACTCTAACCAAATTTTCTCTATATTCATTAACTATCACCGTTTATACTTTTATCACTTAGCTAGGTAGCTAGTGGAAAGGTAAAAATCTGTAAATACTTGCTCAAAATCGGAAGAAACTGATTTTTCGGCAATACCGAGAGATAATATCACTTTCTGCCATGCTTTAACTTTCGGGTATTGAGCTAGAAAGTCTACCTTAGTGTGCTTTTCTATCAAGTGTGAACGATACAAAATAGGCAACCAAGCAATATCTACACGACTAAGTTGTTCACCATTAAAATAAGTATATTCACCTAACTTGCGCTCAACATTGATTAAAGACTTAGAGAATATCGCCAAGTTTGATTGATACTCAGCCTCGCTCTCGCTTCTCATTGTACTACACTGTGGAACGTAATTTTTTGAACCGTAATTTGCCCAAGCTTCAATTAATGAAGATTCCTCTTTGGTATTTGGTTTATATTGTCCCTCATAAAGCGAGTCCAAGTAATTAACAATAGCATCAGCATCAAATAGAATTGCTTTGTTATCCGTAATTAATATCGGTGCTTTTCCATTTGGGGATAGTTCAAACAAGCAATTGTCAAAATCAGCATATTCAACTTCATAGGGGGTGTTCGTGGCTTCAAGCATGGCTGTTACATATTGAAAGAACGGACAAATTTTACAACTAATAACTTTAATCATGATGATTCCTTATTAAAAAGTAAGAGAAACAAGAGGTGTATTTAACGACCTCTTGTTCAAGGACTTATCCGCAGCAGCTAGATGTGCCACAGCCTTCACTTTGTTGAACATCTTTTCCTTCACCAAGGTAAGTATTTGTTAAATAAAAATCTTTGAATAACTGTTCAAAGTCCTCTGAAACTGTTTTTTCTGCGATACCTGTAGCTAACACTGTTTCCTGCCATGCTTGTGTTTTTGGTAACCCACATAAAAAATCATAACCCGTATGTTTTTTCACTATGTCTGCTCGGTGTAACAGTGGCAACCATGCAATATCAACATTGCTTAACGCGTTTGATTTGTAGAATGTTGAATCATTCGTTAATTGTTTTTCCATTTTTGCAAATGCAGTAATCAATTTGTCAGAGCGTTCTGTGAAGGTTTCTTTATCGCTACTACTCATGGTTCCACATTGAACAAGGTAGTTTTTTGAACCTAAATAGCTCCATGCTCGGTCAAGCGCACGTTGCTCATTTGTAACGTCATTTTCCAATGCATCATATTCATCTTCGATATATTCAATAATGGCATCAGACTCAAAAAGTGTTGTACCTGATTCTGTCACCATAATAGGTACTTGCCCATTTGGAGATTTATCTAGAAACCATTGTGGTTTATCTTTAAGGCTTATGTATTCAATTTCAAAAGGGATGTTTTTTGCTTCTAACGCAGCGGTAACACGTTGTACGAAAGGGCATATTTTATAGCTAACTATTTTAATCATTTTCGGTCTCTTCATTTTAAGTTTAAGTGATTTATACCTAGTAAGACGAAGGACTTTAAAAAAAGACGAAATTTAAGTGAAATATTTTAAAACTAATTTAATTAGAGTACGGAGGAGTAAATTCATGTCAGTTAGAAGACAGGAATGATCGTAGATCAACGGCAGCAATGAGCTTGAAGCAGCCTCACAAACAAGCGGTAAAACTTGATTATAATTGTCTTGAGTTTGACCATGGGTTCACAAAAGCTCAATGACTATAATTGGCTAATTCAAGAAGTCACTGACTCAATGTTAACAAAGATACGAATATAGTCATTCCACTAATTAGTTAAAGTATGAGAAATTCACTTCTTTAGATTCTGAAAAAAAAACGGATTGGACTTTTTAGTGCTTAGAAGCTAATTTGTTAGTAATTCAAAAAATAATAGTTATCGAGTAATCCTTGGTTAGGGAAGAAATGATGCAAAAGATTGTTCAGATGATTTTATTAGGGTTATGCATATATTCTGGTGTTGTCTTCGGCAATGATAGAACAACTTCACATCAATACTTATTTGCATGGTTTCATGACCCAATGAAAGATGATCCAGCCTTCTTGGCAACGATTGATATTCAACCATCTTCAACTACCTATGGGAAGGTGGTAGCGAGTATTCTAGGAGAAGGAATAGGGAAAGATGCTCATCACACGAATCACTTCTTACCGAAGTCTAATATATTATTCGCCAATGACTTTATGGGGGGACGCACACATATATTTGATTTAAATAAAGCTCTCAAGCCCAAGCGTATGGCATCTTTTTCCAAGCAAGGTGACTTCACTTTTCCGCATAGCTTTGTAGAGTTGCCAAATGGCAATATATTGTCAACCTTTCAAACAATCGGCCAAGGTAATGTTGTGCCGGGTGGCCTCGTTGAAATGACGCCTGAAGGTAAAATGATACGCAGTGCCTTAGCCGATGATGGAACAGTAAAATTTTTGCGGCCATACAGCCTTGAATATCTCCCTAAATTAGACCGAGTGATTATGGTTAGTGCTGATATGATGGCAAAGGATATTACTTTACATTATCAGCTATGGAAACAAAAAGATTTGTCATTGATTGGGACTTTTGCTTTACCTAAAGCACCACGTAAAGGTGCGGAAATAGATCCAATGGAGGCAAGAGTTTTGGCCGATGGAGAGACTGTGCTCATTACGACATACAATTGTGGGCTATATAGAGTAGATGGTTTGCAAGCTGATAAACCTATAGCACATTTCATCCATGACTTTGAGGGAAAAAAATGTGCTATTCCCGTTGTCATTGATAAATACTGGATAGAGGCAGTAGGTCAGACAGAAAGCGCGGGAGGTAAAATTGAAGTATTGGATATCTCCAATCCCGCAATACCAAAGATGGTGTACACATTGTCATTTAATAAGGGATATGAACCTCATTGGATTGCCGCGAATGCAGATGGGAATCGCATTGCACTGTCTGGCTACGGAAAGTTGGAGAAAAAAATTGTTATACTTGATTTTGACAAATTGACAGGCACTTTAACCATAGATCAAAATTTTGGGGATAGAGATGAAGATGGTATTGTTGGTGTGAATACAAACAGAATGAAGTGGCCACATGGTGAGACAGGGCCAGCGATTCCACATGGTTTAGTCTTTAGTAACTAATGTTTGTCACTTTCTTTTAAGGTTAAATTCCATAGCGCACTTTGATAAAGGATAACACCTTAGTTAATCGCGGTGTTTATGAATCAAACCGTCCAATATCAGGGATGAGTTTGGCTCATAAAAAGCGACCATTTAGTGGTAAAATTAACTTTCTGAGGTGAACTCCCACTGTCAGCTATTGGCTAAAACCTAACCTTTTTGGCTTTATTGGAAACGAAAATCATAACTATTAAAACAGAGAACATCTCTTAGCTGAAATAGCTCACGTTCAAAACAAAACAGCTATAGAGATTTGAAAACCTAGTTAACATTGATTTTAAACAAAAATTTAGAGGCATCCTCAGTCCCTATATTCTGAATTAGTCTATACTCAACTGACAATAAAAATTATTAGCTGAAGAATATGCTGTATTCGCTATGTTTCCTAAGGACATACTACAGTGCTGTTTAATTCGTTAACATTTGTTTTATTTTTTTTTATCGTACTTGTCCTCCACTATTCACCGTTTTCTTGGCGAATTAAAAAAAGCAATTTGTTGATCGCCAGTTATTTGTTCTATGCAGCTTGGAATCCACCGTTTGTTATTTTGTTATGGATTTCAACTTTAGTAGATTGGCATGTCGCCAAATGGATATTTAAAGAGCAACAACAGCATAAAAGGCGTTTGCTTCTTATTCTGAGTCTTGCAACAAACTTAGGTATTTTGGGCTACTTTAAATACGGCGAGTTCTTACTTGAAAATTGGCAGTGGCTAATGGGCAACCTTGGCATTGTTTATCAAGTACCTGAATGGTCAATAATATTGCCTGTTGGAGTCAGTTTTTATACTTTTCAAACCATGGCTTATTCGCTCGATATCTATTTAAAAAGAGCGAAACCAGCAAAGTCTTTTTTAGATTTCTCGCTTTTCGTGACTTTTTTTCCGCAATTGGTTGCTGGCCCAATAGTACGTCCAACTCATTTAATTCCCCAATTTGAAGCGCCACATTTAGCGAGTTTAAAGCAATTTGGGTGGGGGCTTGGATTAGTCATTCTTGGTTTGTTTCAAAAGGTTGTTATTGCTGATAGCTTATTGTCACCTGCGGTTGAAGCGGTTTATGGGAGTAAAGAGGCTTTGTCATTTGTCGATGCATGGCTTGGGACATTCGCTTTTGCTGGACAAATTTTTTCTGACTTTGCCGGTTATTCCACAACAGCAATTGGTGTTTCACTCTGTTTAGGATTTTCCCTCCCTACTAACTTTAGGTTTCCCTATGCCGCTATTGGTTTTTCAGACTTTTGGCGACGATGGCATATATCACTGTCTAGCTGGTTACGAGATTACCTCTACATCCCATTAGGAGGTAATCAAATGAGCAATGTACGCAATTACATTAATTTGATGCTGACGATGCTTCTGGGTGGGTTATGGCATGGAGCTAGTTGGAATTTTGTTATTTGGGGAGGATTACATGGTGGGTTCTTAGCCATCGAACGCTTTTCACGTAAGCGATGGGGACAATTATCGCTAACAAAAACGCCTTTATTCTCATTTCTGCTGGCTTTATTAACTTTCGCTGCCATTAATGTCACCTGGGTATTTTTTCGAGCTAAAGATTTCGCTACATCCTCACAAATTATCACTTCAATGTTTGGCTTTGCGCCAGACAACGCGGCCACGCCATTACCTACCTTGTATATTATTGAAGTCGTATTAGTGGTTAGTTTATTGGTATCAGCACATTGGACTATGCGTAACAGTACTTTAGAAGAAACCATTGCAAAAATACCATCATGGTTGCTGACATCCATAATTACATTAATGATATTTACACTTGTTATTACTCAGGGGACTGGCAATGCCTTTATCTACTTCCAATTTTAATGTTGTTTACCGTAACATTCCGGAACAGCCTTGGATAAAAATTATTATCACCTCTTTTATATTGGTGTTTTTATTACTCATTGGTTGGGAATTGCTTGCAAGGAAAATGCAGCATCAGCCCGGAGGATATCTTAGTGGGATGGATGCAATGTGGGCACAAGAAAGGCGCAAACTTGATAAGTCTGAACATGACATTAGAGTAGTACTTACGGGATCTAGTCGTATGCTTTGGGCGGCTGATTTAAACATTATGGAAAAGCAACTGGGTACCCGTCCACTGCAACTATCGTTACCAGGAACAAGTCCTGCATTGTTTGTTGAAGATATTGTTGAAAACACCACCTTTGACGGCATCATTTTAGTGGGGGTAACACCTTTTCTATTTAATTGGTTAACTGAAGGTTTTTTTGGCACTGATGCTTTTGGCCGATATCATGACGAATCTCCTGCACAGTGGATGAGTACCAAGTTACATGATCCATTGGCGAAAAACTTAGCTTTTATTGATGAAGGGTTTTCATTATTTGAACTTGTTGATCATTACATGATGCTACCACAAAGAGAAAATGCAAAAGTGCTAAATCAACAAGGCTGGAAATTAGGTGATACCTACGACGACAGGCAAACCGACATGTGGGCACCCGTTGAGCAAATTGGCAGTTTTGACAATGAACAAATTTTAAATTTTTGGCTTCCTGGTATAGATAAAATAAAAACGTCAGAGGAAATGGCAAAAATGGTAACTGAAACAGTAGACTTTTTTACCCCTTTAATATCAAAACTAGAAGCAAGAGGCGGGGATATGATATTTATAAGAATGCCTTCTAGTGGTCTATATCTGGAAAAGGATATAAAGAGTAATCATAGAGATAATTTATGGTTACCTATGATTAAAGGCTTTAATGCACCAGCAATAAACAGCATGGACTTTGCTGAATTATCATCCGACCTCGAAATTCCTGAATGGTCACATTTATCGCGGAAAAGCCAAGATATTTGGTCTGAACGTATCATCCCTTACATAAGAGAAGCTTATTTTATCGCTAGAAATAAAGACATTAACGGTGTTTTAAAGTTAGTAAAATCACCAAAGGAATAAACTCTGTAGTTCTACAAATAATTGAGGATGCCCATAGGCAATAATGGGTCTGAACCTGCCCCACAAACGATCATTAAATTTCGGTTAATATTGCCCTGAATATCAGCATGGATTCACAAAAACTTAATGACCGCTTATGGCTAGCTGAAGAACACTATAATTATCACTGTTCAGATGTTAACAAAGATACGAAAGCGGAAGTTAGCATCAATAGATTCTTGAACTATTTTAGTGTTCAAGAAACATTGAACTACCATCCTCTTGATAGTCAACAAAGCCAACATTGCAGACATTCGCGTATTTGTTATGGCATAATTTCAAAGTGCAATCCAGACATTAATTGGTGGTATAGATAA
>Ga0105358_10001381_pt1 | contig 12944 bp, 9 predicted proteins | sample GOMGulsemesocosm_5_FD_83509 | JGI IMG/M metagenome (GOLD analysis project Ga0105358, IMG submission 83509) | Methane-oxidizing microbial communities from mesocosms in the Gulf of Mexico - GOM15C Gulf of Mexico | ecosystem: Environmental > Aquatic > Marine > Cold seeps | place: Gulf of Mexico...
TAGAAGGCGACCCCGGCGACCCTACACAATGTGATTACTGGCGCTATTGTGCAATCGATGGTTTTTTATGTAGCTGTTGCGGCGGTACCAAAAATTCATGCCCGCCTGGTACGGAAATGTCTCCTATTACATGGATAGGTACTTGCTTGAATCCAGAAGATGGGAAAAATTATATTATTTCCTATAACGATTGTTGCGGAAAAACGAGTTGCGGCCGGTGTTTGTGTAATCGAAATGAACGAGACACGCCAGTCTATCGAGCTCAAACCAATAATGATACCAACTGGTGCTTAGGAACTTCTAGCAGTGTTTACACGTGCTCAACGGCCATAATATTAGGCGTAGCCACTGATTCATAAAGGTGAATAACATGAAATTCAGTAATTTTACTGTGGTGAATAAGGCAATAAAAATAAATTGTTGCTTGTTGTTTGCGGCAGTATCGCTGTCGTCAGCGTTTAGTTATTCGGATGATGGTAGCGCAGAATATCAACGTTGTGCAGCTTGTCACCTGAGTTCAGGTGCGGGTGTGCCCGGCGCATTTCCACCATTGGCAAACAGAATGGCAAAAATTGCTAAAAGCGATGAAGGTCGAGCCTACCTTGCTAAGGTCATTAACAAAGGCTTGATGGGCATGATTAATGTCGAAGGCCAAATGTATATGGGAGTGATGCCGGGTCAAGGTAGCGTTCTAAACGCTGAAAGTGCGACGAAGTTACTAAACTATCTTGTCCAGCAACTTGATAAAGATAATCTTGTCGAGGGTTGGAAGCCCTACACTGTAAGCGAAGTTGAAGGGCTTTTCGCCGAGGGTGGTACCGGCATGACAAATGCAGCACTTAGAAAAGCATTAATAAAAAAATACCCTGAGCTGAAATAACATGAAAAAATTATTGCTAGCATCACTCCTCTTCACGTTCTCCTATTTGGCCTCGGCAGAGGCTGAAACCTTGGTTGAAGATAGTGGCAAGGCTCAGCGGCAATATATGATTAATTGTCAGGGTTGCCACCTTGCGGATGGCAGCGGGCTGCAGGGAAGTGTGCCTAGCATGAAAGACTTTGTCGGCAACTTTTTAGGCGTAAAAGGTGGCAGAGAGTTTTTGGTCCAGGTTCCAGGTTCGGCAAATTCATCATTGAGCGACAAAGATTTGGCGAATTTGCTAAATTGGATCTTAGCAACCATGAGTACGAAGCAGCTTGATGACAAGTTCGAACCCTACACCGAGCTTGAGGTTAGCACTTTGAGGCCAACCTTGCTCGTCGAGGTAGATCGGATTAGAGCCGAGTTGGTGGCAAAGTTTTAGTTATTTTGACGGAATGTCACCTTGTTCGATAAGCCACAAAAAGCTTTGGCTTGCCATGTGCACGATATTATCGACTTCATTAGTCCAAGGTTTCTTATAGCCAATGAAGATGGTGTGACCCTCGAGTGAAGCAGAGATAAAGAGAGACAGTTTTTCAACTTGCTTGGCGTTAAGTTTTGGATTGACCTCGGCGATCACGTCGCCCAATATTTTCCTATATTTCCCGTACATTTCATCCATGAATTTAGTGATATCTTTTTCATGGTTGGATAGCGACCAAAGCTCAGGGAAAAACTGTGTGGTGTGCTTGCTAGTCAGATCAATCGTGACGTGTTCTATCAATGCCATAAATTGATCGCGGGGGCTGCCGTGAGTTCGAATTTTATCAAATGCATCAAGATAAACTTGAATGGCTTGATCTAGCATGACGCTTACGAGCATTGTTTTAGTGGGGAAATAATACTGTAGGTTGCCGAGTTTTATGCCGGCGGCATCGGCAACTTTACGCATCGAAAAATTATGGTAGCCACTGTCGATTAAAACGCTGGTAGCTGCATCGATGATCTCGTTGATCCGAGATTTACCCTTTTGATAAACGCCATTTTTTTGGGTTTTGCTTGTCGCTACAGTTGTCGCCAAAATAGTTCCTTAGTGTTTTTGGTCATAAGACCTGAAATTATAACAAATTTATGATTAATATCTGTGAGAAATATGGGACTTGCTCGAAAAATAGCAAAATAAGCTGGGATTGCAATCTAATACGATTGACCTAATAACGCACAATATAGTACGGTTGACCTACATATAAAAATAATGATTTAAAAAAGAGGAAGTCCGATGAAATCTTCTCCCTTAGCGTTGGCCATTGCCGTGGCCACCCCAATGCTCTTTAGTGCAGTGGATATCAGCGCATCCGTTCTGGAAGAGGTGGTGGTTACTGCCCAGAAGCGTCAACAGAGTTTGCAAGATGTAGGTATCGCAGTGACAGCCTTTAATGGCAACCAATTAGAACAGCTGGGTTATGACAATGCCCAACAAATAACCGCCATGACGCCGGGTGTGACCACGATTCAGCCGAACGGCCCCTCCTCATTTTTTACCAGTATTCGCGGTGTTGGCCAAAATGATTTCTCCGGTGACCATCAGGAGTCACCGGTGGCGGTCTATATCGACGAAGCTTATGTCAGTGCGGCGTCTGGTGCAGGCTTTCAGTTGTTCGATATGGAGCGAGTCGAAATTCTTCGGGGCCCCCAGGGCACGCTTTTCGGTCGTAATGCGACGGGCGGTTTAGTGCACTACATCACCCGTAAGCCTAGCCAAGAGACTGATGGCTATATTGATGTCACCTACGGTGATAATAACCAAATCAAACTTGAGGGTGCTGTTGGTGGCGGTTTGACCGATACCGTATCAGGCCGCTTGTCGTTCCTTCGTAATAAGCATGACCCTTATATTAAAAACAGAATTGGAACCGACCTCAACAACGGAGATGACTGGGCGGTACGTGGTCAGTTGCTTTTTGAATTTGAAAAAGCCGAGTGGGTGTTGAGCGCCAAAGCCGGTGATCAGGATATAAATTCAGGTTTCTTTAAGCACAGTTCTGCAAGAACCAATCCAGTAACGGGCTTGGGTGAAGCGTTCGCTGGGGCGGACTTACAAAACCTTGGGGATTCGCAGGTTCCAGCATTTACTGAAAACAACAGCGATGTGCATTCCGGTGCTTATAACGTTATCGGCCATAACAGAGTGGAAACACAAGGCTTCACGAGTAATTTCAAATATGAATTTGAAAACTTTGACCTAGTCAGTATTACTGATTATCAGAGCTTAGAAAAAGACTATTTAGAAGACTCCGATGCTTCGCCGAATGATTTCTTTTCATTCTTTCTACAGAGTGACTTAGATCAATGGTCCCAAGAAATTCGCATCAGCGGTGAAACCGATAGCCTGCGCTGGGTCGGTGGGGCTTATTATCTTAGTATTGAAGGGGATTTTGCCAACGGCGGCATTGCGGCAAACTTCTTCCGAGCGGCGTTCGCAGGAGCTGGCTTGGACGATCCAAGCCTAGATACCTTAGGTTTATACAGCCCGTTCAAAACTGAAACTAAATCCACTGCCTTTTTCGGGCAGGTCGAGTTTGATTTGAGCGAAGAGTTTACCGTACATGCGGGTATGCGTTGGTCGAATGAAGATAAAAACACTGATTACAAACAATACGCCTCGCTGTTTTCGGCGACCGACAGCAGTACAGTCTCAACCTTGGACGGCTTAGGTTTAGGTGGCCCGTTGTTTACCTTCAGCCCAACTCAAGTAACAAACGATCCCGGTGGCACAGGTTTCGGTGAGGCTTTGGTGACAGGCAATCCGAGCGATGCCAATATCGACAAAGATTTAATAACCGCAAAGTTACAGTTAGATTGGAAGCCCAATGCCGACACCTTGGTTTATGCCAGCTACAACCGTGGAATCAAAGCGGGCGGCTTTAATGCACCCCTAGATGCAACATTATTTTACAACGGTGCTCGCCCGACCAGTCAAATGAAGTTCGACGAAGAAGTGCTTAATGCTTATGAGCTTGGTGTTAAATGGTCGTCGGAAGACGGAAAGCTAAGAGTTAATGCGGCAAGTTATTATTACGACTACCAAGATTATCAGGCCTTTGCATTAGAGAGCCTGACAACCTATGTATTTAATACCGATGCAGAAGTAAAAGGCGCTGAAATAGAAATATTTGCCTCGCCGGTAGAAGGCCTAGACATAATGCTTGGGGCTGGTTTTATCGACAACAATGTTGAAGATGCTTATGCTCTGCCAAGTGGTGAGGCGGTTGATCGTACGGCAGTATTAACCCCAGATTGGAATCTCAATGGCTTGATTCGTTATGAATGGCCAGCTTTTGATGGCTCGGTAGCTGCACAGTTAGATGCAACCTATATGGGAGAGCATTACTTCCAATTGAAAAACTCCCCCGTCGCTAAAGAAGACGCCTATATCCTTAGCAATGCTCGAGTAAGTTATACCAGCCCCGATCAAAGCTGGAGGGTTGATGCCTTTGTTAATAATGTGACCGACGAAGAATATCGAACCATGGCGTTCGATTTGGCTGGCGAGCCTGCTGTCGGTGGTTTCGGCTTGGTGGAAAATTATTACGGCCTGCCAAGGTGGTGGGGTGTCTCGGTCAATTACGCCTGGGGAAACTAGCGCGTAAGTAGTAGCAAGTGTATTTAGTAATGTTTACTGATACACACTTGGCACTCAACGAGTTAGGCTGAAGTCAGCTCGTTGAGTAGCAAGTTATGATAAAAATACAATTTTTTTATCGACTAGTTCTAGTTACCGAAAAATTACTGCTAAATTATAATCCTTCAAGGCTCCCGGTCTATAAGCGCCGGGTCCACTCTCGGTATGAATTATAAACTCTAAGCTAAAGCTGTAAGGTATCGACCTCCTCAATAATAATGACGGAATAAAGAATAATTAGAAATTATGAATAGTTATCAAAAAATACGACAAGAGTTTTCAATCCCTCGCCATGAATATTTTAATTTCGCGGACGATATAATTGATAAGTGGGCCTTAGAGTGCCCTGAAAAACTAGCAATGTTGTGGGTTGATGATAATGGGTGTGAGCGTAGGATTAGCTTCTCTCAAATGAGTGACGCGTCTAAACGTGCTGCTAATTGTTTGGCTGACGCTGGAATACAACGCGGTGACACTGTGATTCTAATGCTTGGCCGTCAAGTTGCATGGTGGGAAATAATGACGGCCTGTCTTCGTATGGGCGTTATAGTATCACCGGGAACCACACAGCTTTCCGAAAAGGATATCGCGTATCGAGCCAATGCCACTGAGGCGAGTTGTATTGTCACCGACATCCATAACGTTGCAAAGCTTAAAAATATTAGAGAGCAATGCTCCAGTGTGAAAGCAATTTTTTCAGTAGGTGGGGCATCCCCTTCTTGCGCCGACTACGATGCTTTATTGGATGCAGCCTCGTCGACCTTCGGTAAAGTAAAAACAGCCTCTAATGAAGATGCCTTATGTTATTTTACCTCGGGCACAACGGGCTACCCAAAAATGTGTATCCATAATCACATTTATGCGTTGGGGCATACCACCACAGGTAAATATTGGTTGGACCTTAAATCTGATGATTTACATTGGAATCTAAGTGATACCGGTTGGGCCAAAGCCGCATGGAGCAGTTATTTTGCACCTTGGTTGCAGGGCACGGCGATCTTTGTTCACGCTACAACTGGTTTTGATCCCGGGGCCAGTTTAGACATGTTTAAACGCTACGACATCACGACATTTTGCGGAGCCCCAACGATTTATCGGATGTTTGTCCAGCAAGATTTAAGCGAGCAAAATTTTAACAAATTAAGGCATTGTGTCGGTGCTGGCGAACCCTTAAACCCTGAGGTTATTGAAGTCTGGAAGAAAGCGACGGGTATCACTATCTACGATGGTTATGGTCAGACAGAATCAATAATCTTATGCGGAAATATGACCGGTGTAGAGCCACGATTTGGTTCCATGGGGAAACCCATGCCTGGTATTGACCTAGCGGTTGTGAATGAGGCAGGTGAAACTGTTGCCCCAGGTGAAGAAGGCGATATAGCAGTGAACGTTCACCCTGTACCGCCGCTCGGTTTATTTAAAGGGTATAAAAATCAAATCGAAAAAACAAAAGCCTGTTTCCGCGGTGATTGGTATATAACCGGCGACCGTGCAACGATCGATGAAGATGGATATTTTTGGTTCGTCTCAAGATCAGACGATGTCATATTGTCATCGGGTTATCGGATAGGCCCATTTGAAGTTGAAAGCGCTTTGCTTGAGCATTCTGCGATAGCAGAGTCTGCCGTCGTGTCGAGCCCTGACCCTGATCGGGGTGAGGTCGTCAAAGCTTTTGTGGTGTTAGTTGATACCACGCAGGCGAGCGATTCTCTGGTTAAAGAATTACAGCAGCATGTAAAAACGGTAACAGCCCCGTATAAATACCCTCGAAAAATAGAGTTTGTAGAGTCGTTGCCAAAAACTGTGAGCGGAAAGATTCGTCGTGTGGAGTTGAGAGAAGAGGAGTGGAGTAATGGATAAGCTGACAACAAGCCAGCTAGCAGGCCCGAAGAATACGGCGCTACTTGATAATACTATTGGGGAAGCTTTCGATAAAATTGTAAAGCAATTTCCCGAGCGCCCAGCAATCGTCGTTAACAAGCAGGATATACGTTGGACATACCGGGAATATCAACTGCAGATAGACAAATTAGCCACGGGACTTTTAGCGTTAGGAATTAAAACCGGCGATAGAGTTGGAATTTGGGCACCGAATTGTATTGAGTGGTGCCTAACCCAGTTTGCTACCGCAAAAATCGGCGCCGTAATGGTCTGCATCAACCCGGCATATCGGTCCTATGAATTGGAGTACGCGCTAAATAAAGTAGAGTGTAAGCTAGTTATTGCTGCGGAAAAATTTAAAAGCAGCAATTATGTAGAAATGCTCCAGGGCTTAGCTCCAGAGCTTGAAGATGTTTCATCCTCCGCAGTCGAAGAATCTCCTTTAAAAGGAGAATTGGTGTCTAAAAAACTACCTTATTTAAAAAGGATAGTGAAAATGGGCACAACTAATGTAGCAGGGATGCTCAATTTTTTTGATGTTTGCGAAATGGGGAAGGAGGATCATGCAGCTCAGCTTCAGAGTATCGCCAAGGATCTTAGTCCAGACGATGCCATCAATATCCAGTTTACCAGCGGTACTACCGGAAATCCAAAAGGCGCGACTTTAAGCCACCGAAATATACTTAACAACGGTAAGATAGTCGGCGATGGAATGGGATTAAACCAAAACGATCGAGTTTGTATCCCCGTGCCTCTATATCATTGCTTCGGAATGGTTATGGGAAATTTAGCCTGTGTCACTCATGGCTCGGCCGCAGTTTTCCCAGATGAATCTTTCGACCCTTTGACAACGCTGCAAACAGTAGAGAGTGAAAAGTGTACGGCCTTGCATGGCGTACCGACCATGTTTATTGCTCAGCTCGATCACCCTGAATTTTCGAAGTTTGATTTGAGTAGCTTACGCACAGGCATTATGGCGGGATCCCCGTGTCCGGCGGAGGTGATGAAAAAAGTTATTGAAACGATGCACATGCGCGATGTATTAATCGCTTATGGCCAAACTGAACTCAGCCCAGTAAACCATATGACCGCTATGAACGACCCGATCGAAAAACGTGTAGGAACGGTTGGTAAGCCAGGTCCACATCTCGAGGTGAAAATCGTTCAAGAAGATTCACAGATTGCTGCTATTGGTCAGCGTGGAGAAATTTGCACCCGCGGTTATTCTGTTATGCAAGGATACTGGGGCGATCAGGAAAGAACTCGAGAAACTATCGACAATAATGGTTGGCTGCACAGCGGTGATTTAGGCGTTATGGACGAAGATGGCTACGTTCAAGTCGTTGGGCGTTTAAAGGACATGATTATTCGTGGCGGGGAAAACATTTACCCAAGAGAGCTTGAAGAATTTTTATACACTCACCCATCAATTCAAGATGTGCAAGTGTTTGGTGTGGCCGATGAAAAATACGGTGAGCAGATTTGTGCCTGGGTACAATTAAAATCAGACGCTATATTGTCAGAGGATGATTTGAAAAGTTTCTGCCGCGAGCAAGTCGCACATTTCAAGGTTCCAAAATACATCCGATTCGTCGAAGAATTCCCCATGACGGTGACCGGCAAGATCCAAAAGTTTCGAATGCGAGAAACAATGGAACAATATTTACATGAGCTCAAAACTGGAGATTCCAAATGAACGACTACAAACTATTAATCGACGGGCAGCTGGTTTCTGGTGCAGACTCAATTAATGTTATTAATCCCGCTAATGAGCAAGTACTTGCTCGTTGTCCGGTGGCAGACGAAAGCCAGCTAAATGATACGGTTATTGCTGCGCAGCGAGCTTTTGAGACCTGGCGGAAAAAAAGTTTTGCAGAGCGAGGAGACTTAGTCCGAAAATTAACTACCGCTTTAGAAGCGCGTAGCGAAGAATTTGCGACTTTATTAACCCAAGAGCAAGGCAAGCCACTAGCTCAGGCGAGAGATGAAGTCCTCTTCGCTCAAATTTTTGCCAACTTCTTTGCGGGCGAAACGATAGAATCAGAAGTATTGAGTGAAGACGACAACCAAAGAATCGAAATACACCGCCAGCCTTTGGGCGTTGTTGCCGGTATTTGTCCATGGAATTTCCCATTACTGATTACACTTTATAAAATAGCACCCGCAATCATGGCGGGTAACACCGTTATCATAAAGCCAGCGCCCACGACCCCATTAAGCTCCTTGCTATTGGGTGAAATGATCGCAGATATATTCCCTCCCGGCGTTATTAACATACTTTGTGATAACAATAATTTGGGCCCAGCTATTTCAGCGCATCCAGGCATTGCTAAAATTTCATTCACAGGGTCAACACCGACCGGCAAGCGCATCATGGCGAGCGCGGCAAGTACGCTCAAGCGATTAACGCTGGAGCTCGGCGGTAACGATGCGGCGATAGTTCTAGATGATGTGGATCCTAAAGAAGTCGCGGCCGGAATTTTTGGAGCTGCATTTTTGAATTCTGGACAAGTCTGTATTGCTCTTAAGCGTTTATATGTGCCCGACAGCATTTATGACTCCCTGTGTGACGAAATTGCCAAGCTCGCTAACGCCGCTACAGTCGGTAACGGTATGGAAGAGGGCGTCGATTTTGGGCCTGTTCAAAATCGCATGCAATTCGAAAAGGTCAGTCAATACATTGACGATGCGCGGGCTAATGGCAAGATCATAGCCGGCGGTAATATTCCTGATGAGCCGGGGTTCTGTATTCCCTTAACCGTTGTGCGCGATATTAAAGACGGAACTGCGGTTGTTGATGAAGAGCCATTTGGTCCAATACTGCCCATTATTCGATATTCCGATTTGGATGAAGTGATCGCCAGAGCCAATAATTCTGACCTTGGCTTAGGTGGCTCGGTATGGTCGAGCAATATCGAGAGGGCAAGTGCTGTAGCGGCGAGGATAGACGCCGGTACTGTTTGGATTAATCAGCACTGCGCATTCGGACCCAATATACCTTTTGCACCTGCCAAGGAATCTGGTTTGGGAGTAGAGTGGGGAAAAGAAGGCTTCCATGAATTTACCGCGATGAAAGTCGTCAATATCAGCAAGGCTTATGGCATGCCAGTGCACTAAGGCTGCAGTAATTAACGAGCAATAAAAAAGTCCCTGCGGGGACTTTTTTATTGCTCGATGTAACGCTTAAATGTAAATAGCTGCCTTACATCGCATTACGATAAACACTACGACCTTCTTTAATAGTCTCAAGAACTCTAAGATCTTTAAGTTTAGACTTATCCATGGTTAATGGATTTTGTTCAACAATAACCAAATCAGCAAGTTTGCCGACTTCGAGAGAACCTTTTTTGGATTCTTCGAAATGCTGGTAAGCCGCGTTGATCGTTATCGCTTCAAGAGCTTCCATCACCGTGGATTGTTGTTCGGCGCCGAGTGTTGCACCGCTACGAGTTTGGCGGTTAACGGCCGTCCACAATAACAAGGGCATATTCGGTGGTACTATCGGAGTATCATTGTGAATGGTGTAACGGATTTTTTTATCGGTAGCTGATCTTAAGGGGCTGATACGTTTTGCGCGCTCCTGTCCAAGTACTGAATCTCGATGCCAATCGCCCCAGTAATAGGTATGAGCCACAAAGAATGATGGAATGATGTCGAGCGCGTTCATCCGGTCCAGTTGATCATCTCTTACTGTTTGAGCGTGAATCATGACCGAACGAGGTTGATGAATTCCCTCGGATTTTAAAGACTGCATGGTCGTTAACATTTGCTCAGCAGCGGCGTCGCCGTTTGCGTGCGCGAGTATCTTCCAGCCTTTTTTGTAAAATCCACTTAAAGTCGACTTTAAATCTTCGTCCTTTAATATTGGATAGCCTTTGTATTCCTTTTTTTGGCCTTGAGGTGGCACATGATAGGGGTGAGAAAGCCACGCCGTCTTGCCTTGGGGTGAGCCATCGAGTACCAGCTTGATACCGCCAATACGCCAGCCGTTATTATAATCCGTGCCAGCGTTGGGCTGGTAGCGTGGTTGGCTAAGGTCTACCCAGTTGTAATAGGGGTAGGCAACAACATCGAGTGAAAGTTTACCAGCTTTACCAGCCTTGCTTAAAAAGTCGAGGCCGGCGGTGGAGGTAGCGCCGTCCTGAACAGTCGTAATGCCGTATTGGGCGTAGTAATTATTCAGCGTCTCAATTCGCTGCATTTGTTGTTCTTCGTTTTGCTTTGGAAGGATCTTTTTAACCAACTCCAGAGCGCCTTCTTCCATTACTCCATTTGGCTCTGAGCTTCCTGCTTCACGTTGTAAAACACCATTTTCAGGGTCCTTGGTATTTTTGTCGATGCCGGCGAGTTTTAAACACACGCTATTGCAGACACCTAGATGACCCGATACATGACGGATAAAGATGGGCTGTGTGGTCGATACCTTATCGAGGTCCTGTCGTGTCGGATGACGGCCTTCTGCCAGTAACGAGTCATCATAACCCGCACCCATGATCCACTCGCCTTTGCCAACTTTATCGCGTAGAGAGGTGACGATGTCTTCGATGTTCTTAACCGGCCCAACCGGGGGCGATGCTACGTTGGTGAAAGCTAAATAATCCAGCGTCATGGTGTAATGCCCGTGGGCGTCAATAAAACCTGGCAATAAGGTGTGACCTTTTAAGTCTATTTTTTGACAGTTTTTGCTGGTTTTACATTGGCTTTCTAAACCGTTTAAATCACCAACGGCAGTTATTTTCCCGTCTTCAACCAGCAGAGCTTTCGCCGTAGGCTTACTTTGGTCCATGGTTATGATGGTGCCGCCGTAATAAAGGCTAGACGCTGCGGCTGTAGATACATCTGGTTTTTTATCCCCATGGGCCAAAGCCGGTACCGCGGACAGCAATAAGCTGCTCGCGGCTAAATATTTTAGCGCTGTATTGAATGGTGTCTGCATTGCGGGTTCTCTTTATTGTTGTATATCGTGATTGTTATCGCTTGAAGCAACATTACCGCGTAAACCATAAAGAATCCATGTGTATTACTGCTAAAGCCTGTGCTGGTTTGGCTTGTATCGCTGTTTAATGCCGCTGCATTACAGGGTTTCGTCCCCTCGTGTATGTAGCGCTAGCAGCGTACAGATTGGTTAAGATGAGCTTTTCCATCTTGTTTGAATCGCAATAGATAACTACAGTATGGTGAACTAAAAAAGGTTTTGTATGCGCATCATTAGAGTTCTGAAATTTATTGCCGTGCTTATCTCGGTACTCACTCTCGGGGTCGTGCTCGTGATTGCTTCAGCGTGGAAGAATATGGGGCGGCCTCCCAATCCAGCTGAGATTCAACAATTTTCGGCATCGCCACAATGGGCACAGGAATGGTTTCAAAATCACTTGCCCCAAAAGCCTGTCGATAACCAAGCCGCGGCAGAGCAAATGTACTTTGGGGCAAGTGAATACGCTGAGCCAAAATCTCCATTACAAATTCCCCATACTGATTCGGCTATTTTCGAGAGCAAACCACAATCTGGATTAAGAGTGACATGGTTGGGCCATTCGAGTTTATTTATCGAGATTGAGAATAAAAATATACTAATTGACCCCGTGTGGGGAGAGAGGGCATCGCCTTTTTCGTATATGGGCGTGAAACGCTTTTACCCGATGCCGGTCGATCTAGAGGATTTACCGAAAATTACTGCGGTGCTTATTTCCCATGATCATTACGATCATTTAGACCGCTTGACCGCCGAGGCGCTAAAGGGCAAAGGTATTATGTGGTACGTCCCTCTCGGTGTTGGTTCTCACCTTCGGTATTGGGGCGTCGACGAGAAAAACATCCGTGAGCTAGACTGGTGGCAAAACGCTCAGTTAGATTCAGTACAATTGACCGCAATTCCAAGCAGGCACAGTTCCGGGCGTTCAATATTCATGAATGACACTAAAAAAACATTGTGGAGCGGCTGGGTTATAAAAGGTCAGTCACGATCACTTGTGTATTCTGGTGATACCTCAATGCATGATGACTTTAAAACCGTGGGCGAAAAACTTGGACCTTTCGATTTATCGATCATTGAAATAGGTGCTTACAATGATTTATGGCGAGATAACCACCTTGGCCCCGAACAAGCATTGTTGGCTCATCAGTTACTCAATGCTGAAGTAATGTTGCCAGTGCACTGGGGCGGCTTCAATTTGTCGACCCACGGCTGGACCGAGCCCGTCGAGCGATTGCAGTCGGCCGTTCAGCGAGTCGCACCCCAAACTCTGGTGTTGACCCCGTTACCGGGCCAGCCTTTTGAAATAGGTGGGGAGGTCGCTGACAAGCCTGAAAATATTAACCAGCATTGGTGGCCCGATATACCCTGGGACAAGGTGCAGCAAAAACCAATATGGTCTAGTAGAGTAGAAAATTTACTGAAAAATTATCGAAATAAATTTTAAGTATTGAGCTGCATAACAACGAGCAAGCTTGATTACGGGATAGCTGAAATAGCATGAGAAGATTGTGAAAATAGAGTTAAGTAACTGGAATCGACGCGAA